>TARA_R110002051_G_scaffold81751_2_pt1 | contig 28357 bp, 26 predicted proteins | sample TARA_R110002051 | Tara Oceans TARA_R110002051 (sample SAMEA4397023) | marine metagenome | biome: Polar Biome; feature: [MES] marine water layer (ENVO:01000295) within the mesopelagic zone...; material: water (ENVO:00002006), including particulate matter (ENVO:01000060) such as......
CCTGGTGAGACCATGGTAAATATTGGTTCCTGTTGAAAGGGTCCCGTTTCCCTATCCAAAGAATAGCTATACGTTCCAGAACCTGAATTAGTTATTGTTAGTGTCGCATTCTGATTTCCTTCAATTTGGACATCTGTAATTATAGCAGTGCTCGAGCCAATAACTGTGATAGAACGCTGCGTACTACAGCCGTTGGCTGCAGTAACAGTCACCTCATAAGTACCTAAAGAATTCACTGAAATTTCAGCAGTATCATTGGTTAATGCTTGTCCGTTTAAGGTCCACGCATAGGCATAATTCGCTGAAGGATTAAGTACCCCGCTTTCTATAGTGACTTCTTGAGGAGCAGTATTCTCACAGTATAAAATAGTATCATCATCACGCAAATTAGGCGATTTTAAGACAGAAAGAACAACAGGAGATAAGGCATAACATTCGTTGTTATTTTGTATCAACACATAAATGGTTTCCGAAAAAGGAAACACATTGGTATATGGATTGGAAAGTTGGTTATCTCCGCTAATGGCGTCATCAATTGTAGAAAAGTAAGCCACATCTGCCGTTTGTGGAATTTGGGATATGAAAGATTGTGTAATGGCGTTTAAATCAAAGGCCACTCTCCCATCTGTAGTATCATCGCAAAGGATTTGGGGTGCTATACTGACTGTATTAGTAGCTATATCAAGCAATACCTCGGCAATACTTATACAGCCATTACGATTACTTACACGAGCAAATACCGTTTGCATTGGAATAGTATTGCGAAATGATCGAGGATTTTGTATTGGAGAATTACCAGCAATGGCGTCTACCTCTGTTCTAAAAAAATTGACAATTTCATTTACTTGATTCCCCAGAACTACAGCCTCCTCTGCTCTATAAAGGTTATAAATGCTGCGACCATCTCCATCATCATCACAGGCAATGAGTATCGTATTTGCAACCAATGGATTGTCATCATACTCGACGCGAACTGCTCCAAAAGATTCACAATTATTTTCAAGAGAAACCACCACTTCATAGAAACCAGGAGTATCCACAAAAAGTTCAGCGTCTGTTTCAGCACTTAATAAAGCTCCATCTTTAAACCATTCATATGAATTCATCCCTATTTGGCTAGCGTCAAGGGTTATAGATTCGTTTTCACAGAGCGCCGTTCCTGAAGATATCAATCGATCTGCTCCAATATCTGTATTCAATTTAAAGCTTCCAGCTTCTAAAAATACAGCGGAGTCAAATCTAAAATTCTGCTCGTCGGCGATCACGAGTTTGACGTGGTAAACTTCATTGGGGATAATCACCGTTTTTGCAGTGAGTATAGTTGTTTGTCCGTTAAAATTAATTGGAACGTCAGCCCCATTAAATTGATCAAAATAGGCTTCGTTAATAGCATCACAACCTCCTGGAATTTCGGGATGAACCGTAGTTACCTTTACAGGCGTCTGAGTATCTGGAACCAAGGCAATATTGGTATAGCGTTGGTCATCAATAGGTCTAATCAAAAACCCAAAGAGATCTGAAAATCGACAGGTATTAGGGTCTCCCTCCTGATACTCTTCTGAAGCAAATAGGTATCGAAAACTTATCTCTGCTGCCGAAGATGTAAAATCAAACTCGAGAATAGTAGCATTTGTAGTATTTGATTCGTTTAGGATAAACTCCAAATCGGCATCTCCGAACCATCCTGGGGCATCATCATCGCTCAAGGAAGTATTGGGACCTATGGTATTTTGAAGGCGACCAGTGCTCATTACGATTCCTTCGGCAAAAGGGAAATTAGATCCATTGGCATTGAAATACCCAAAGCTTTGATCGGTTCCATTAAAATTTCCACCTAGGGCATTAGTGACGACTATATTTGAAATACAATCGCTATCAATAAGAATATCGGCGATTAATTCTTGGGGAGAAAAACTCGCATTATCCACCGTTATTTGCTGACAAATGGCTTGAAGGCTGCCTAGCAATAATAGATGTAATATTAAATTTTTCATGGTTTTCTATAGCCTTACGAAAATACAAATTAAGAAGACTTCTCACCTCCAAAGCTCCATGGCATTCAATGAAAAATTAGCCAGAAAAATTATCAACATCAAACAGATGTCCATATTTTGGGAATTATTCCAAATATTCAAATATTTATAGTAGCTTTGTGACGCTATGGAACTATCGGTAAAAGCCCAAACCTATGTTATCATTGATGTCGAAACCACTGGAAAAGGCATTAATGGAACACGCATTACAGAAATCTGTGCTGTTAGAATGACTAACGGTAAAATCGTCGATAAGTTTACTTCTTTAGTAAACCCTCAAGCTTACATTCCATCGTTCATTACTAGTCTCACTGGGATTGACGATGCGATGGTTGAAGGCGCTCCCTTGTTTTCGGATATTTCAGATCGCATTTTGGAAATTACGGAAGACGCCATTTTTGTCGCTCATAATGTCAATTTTGATTTTAATATGCTCCGGGGAGAATTTCAACGCCTGGGTCATAGTTTTATAAGAAAGAAACTGTGTACGGTTAGGCTTTCGCGAAAGCTAATTCCGGGCCTTTTCAGTTATTCTTTAGGCAATTTATGCTCGTCTATAAATATTCCATTAAACAACAGACACCGCGCCGAAGGAGATACAGATGCAACCGTCATTCTCTTCAAACGTATCTTAGATCTCGATGAAGAAGGCAGCGTGATAGAAAGCTTTTTGAAGGTGCGTTCTAAAGAGGCGACCCTTCCTCCTCACTTGCCTGCCCGTAGTATCGAAGAATTACCTGAAACGACGGGTATATATCTCTTTAAGGATCAAAAGGGAAAAATTATCTATGTAGGCAAAGCAAATAATATTAAAAAAAGAGTGCTTTCTCATTTCTATGACAAAAAGAATAAAGAATATCATCTCGGTCAAGAAACACACCATATCGATTATGAAGTAACAGGAAATGAATTGTGCGCCCTCCTACTCGAATCAGAAAGAATTAGGCATCACTTTCCAAAATACAATCGCGCTCAAAAGATACCTGTAAATACATACGCCATTATTTCATATGAAAACCGACTAGGAATTATGCAGCTTGCGGTTACCAAGGCAAAATATAAAAACAATGCGGTGGATATTCTTTACAATCGAGCCGCTGCCACTGAACGATTAATGGAGCTTTGTGAAATCTTTGAGCTTTGTCCGCGCTTTTGTGGACTTCAGGAAACCCGTGAAGGTTGTTCACATTATCGCATTACAAATTGTAAAGGTATTTGCAAACAAGAAGAAACTGTGGCCGCTTATAATAAGCGTGTAAAAAAAGCCATTGATAATTTACAAGAACACAAATCGAGTTATATCATTAAAGAGAAGGGACGAACTCATGATGAAAGTGCATTTGTTCTTGTAGAAGATGGTGTTTTACAAGGATATGGATTTGTTGAGGACTCAACATCGGTGGGTAAAGCTGAAGATTTAGAACCTTTTATTCAAAGACAGCAAGCTTCCTATCATACAGGAATTATACTTCGCTCTTATGTCAAAAAGACAAAGTATCCTAAAATATTTGAACTTGAAACAAGTAATTAATTATGGATAGGGCCGCTACTTATAAATCGTATTTCTTACAACTACCAAAAACGTTGATAAGCCGGTATCCTGAACTTTTATTAGAAGACCATGCCTACTTGCGAATTGCTATGGATAATGCTATAGGATGCCAGTGGGAACTGCGTATTCCGAAACCCGCATACAAGCACTTAACTACGACACAACGCAAACAAGTTATTGCAAATCTGATGACCTATGTTCAAAGCAAGCACACACTATTAGAACATAGAGCAATTTCGCAGGCATATAGAGGTACCTTTGATTAATTAGAGATCTAGAGATAGATCTTAACCATACTAGTTTTGAAGCCCTATCTTTGCCCTTATTCAAAGAACCTTATGCATCCAAATAATATACACCAAGCACCTTATAATTTTTCAGAACTTGTAAAAGTACATCCTGAACTTGGTGATCATATTAAAACCAGCCGTCATGGTGGTGAAACCATTGACTTTTCTAATGGCGCTTCTGTTTTTGCACTCAATAAGGCAATTTTAAAATTAAATTACGGACTTGAAGAATGGAATGTACCAGAAGGTTATCTCTGCCCACCTGTCCCTGGACGTGTTGATTACCTGCATCACCTCAATGACCTTATAGATAAAAAGAAAGCTAAAGGGCTTGATATTGGGACCGGAGCTAATACTATTTATCCCCTATTAGGAGCTTCTGTTTTTAATTGGAACATGACTGGGGTCGATATTGACTCGAATGCTATCGCTGCTGCGAAAGAAAACGTGGCTGCCAATCCAAAATTAAGCAAGCACATTGAAATCAAACATCAAACAGTGAATGCCAACATTTTTGAAGGCGTTATTGAAGCTGATGAACATTTTGATTTTGTTATGTGTAATCCACCTTTCTATAGTTCAGAGAAAGAGGCCTTGCAGGCTAACTATCAAAAAAATAGAAATTTAGGGTTGGATCCTAAAAATAGAAATTTTGGAGGGCAAGCTAATGAGTTGTGGTGTAATGGTGGCGAAGCTCTCTTTCTAAAGCGAATGGTAAAACAAAGTGTTGACTTCAAAACACAAGTAAACTGGTTTACCGCTCTAGTATCCCAGAAAGAACATTTACCTAAGATTAGCAAACAGATCACAAAACTTGGTGCTACACACAAAATTGTCAACATGGAACAAGGCAATAAGCAAAGTAGATTTATTGCATGGTCCTTCGATAATAACTAAGCCTTACCAATGAAAATCTCTGTCTGGAACAATGACATTCTCTGTGACTAAATGATCTGTAATCCTGCGAACTGTTCCAAATTGGTTATGAATAAAAGTTAGTGTTAAAGAATCTTTAGAGGCATATAGAATTTTGAATTCAACAAAGCCAGAATCACGTCCCATTAAACGCTTGTATTGTTGGCTCTTAATTTTAATATAATGGTTACCTACACTGTCATTGGTTAATTCCCACAATCCGCTTAGTGTTTCGCCACAGTTAGGTTGCTCCCCATTATTATCATAAACCGTCCTATTTTTAAAGAAAGTTTGGCGATACGTCATAAAGCAACCTTCCATATTCATTCTAACTTTTCCATTAAAGCGTTTGGCTAACATCCAAACTTTACTAGAATCACCAGCAATGAGGTATTGAATATCAGAAGGAGGAGTATATGATGCGGCTTTAGGATCTGAGCAGCTTGAAAAACTGAAAAGGAAGCATCCAAAACATACGGCGACAGTCAATCTTTGTAGAAATTTCATATCTTAAATGTACAATCCCATTATTAAATGGAAAAACAAACTGAAACACTATTATTAATCGTTCATAGTTATCAAAAAAAAGCTCATTACAAAATAAAAAAAAGCGCCATTACTGACGCTTTCAAGTGAAATTTTTTCACAGATAATCCCCTAATTATTGTAAATACGTTTCAGTATAATAACTGATATTTTAATATTCTATTGTTTATTTACTTGTAAAATATATATTTCTAAAGGTGGATTCTTGTTCCTAAATAGAAATCTATCGCCAACTTAAGTATAAAAGCGTGTGAACTTATCAAAGATCATTTCCCATAATTAGTGGTATTTTCGCGCTTTATGGAACACGCATCACATTCTCATTTTAAATTGTATAAACCCTATGGGTATATCAGTCAGTTATTGAGTAATGATGAACGTCAGGCCCGAAAGAAAAAATTCTTAAGTAGTTTATATGAGTTTCCAGAAGGAACAATGGCCGTGGGCCGTTTGGACGAAAAATCAGAAGGTTTACTTTTACTTACCACAGATGGAAAGTTAAGCGATACCATTAATAGATCGGGCATAGAAAAGGAATACTATGCGCAAGTGGATGGAGCCATAACAGATAGTGCTATTGCAACCATGGCGGCAGGCGTTGAAATTGGTTTTAATGGTAGGAAATACGACACAAAACCTTGCGTTGTAGAGCGCTTAGATCTAGCTCCAGAATTTCCTGATCGTGGAAAAAAAATAAGAGACGCACGTCATGGGCCGACACCTTGGGTTCGACTCATTATCAAGGAAGGAAAATTTCGACAAGTACGTAAAATGACGTCTGCGGTAGGATTTCCTACACTTCGCTTAGTTCGCGTACGTGTAGGAAATATTACCTTAGACAATCTGGAATATGGCAGTGTAGAAAAACTTAAAGGTTTACTTTAGCTTACCTTCTTTACTTTTACTGCATTCCAACCTTTAGGACCTTTCTCTAGTTCGAAAGAAACTTTATTACCCTCTTTGATTTCGTCATCAATGATACCACTAATATGGACAAAGTATTTATCTCCATCATCGGCATCTTTAATAAAACCAAATCCTTTGGCATCGTTAAAGAAATCAACAAAACCAGTATGTACTGGATCTGGTTCATCCCCTTCTACTTTCTTAGGAATTCCTAAAATAATATCTTCAGCTTCTATTTCAACTCTTTGGGAAGGATCTGGAGGCGTATCCGTTAATTGACCTAAATGGTTCACATACACAAACTCATCAAATGACTCACCGCCATTTGCTTTGCGTTCTTCACGTTTCTTACGCTTATCTTCATTTTTCTTTAAACGCTTCTTTTCGCGTTCTTTCTTTCCAAAGGTTTCTTGCTTTTTTGTCATTAAATTTTTTATGCTATTAATATGATAATTATACAGGTATATCCTATATCATGTATTGTACCAAATGTAAAAACACTATCACTAAAGTTAGTGTTAACACCTTCTTAGTTCTATAGTTTCATTACAATACTATGTGCAAATATACGATTTCTCAACGGTATTTAAACCCTTGTGAGTCATGGAATACCAATTTATCTAAAATTCAAGGAGACACAGATTCTAAGCTCTTAACCATTGCGTCTTTGCTTCAATCCAAAAATATGAGCAATTGAGCAAACCTTTTTGTCAATTTCATCATGAAGTAAAATCATTATTGCCTAATCATTATTTAACAGTATCAAAACGGCCGATTTGAAATGTCACGCCATATATACTTCAAAGTCTTTCATAGTTCGCTTATTATTTTAGACAATAGAAATGAATTAATTAGGCGTCAATTTTTAGAAGAACTTGTTCCGTTGTATTAATCTAAAACTAAAAACATGAAAACATTTATTATGGTGATTTTCAGCATCGCCGCTTTGCCATCAACACAAGTGGAAGCTCAGAAAACTGAATCAATAATGGCAACATATATGGGCTCTGAAGAAGGAATCTATTATTTTTCTCAAGGAGAAGAAACAATTGCTTTTCAAGAAGTAGATGAAAATGTATCAGAATACTATAACCTAAATGATGATTCCCTAAAGAACCAAGCCTTTAAAGTTACATATACTTTTACAGAAGATATGGATAAAAAATCTGACGAAGAGTCAACCATACTAACCATTGTGGGACTTGAATCAGCCGAAAACTAGTGATGATTCTTGTGTATAAGTGAGTTTTTTATATACTCCTTAGCTTATACTTTATTAACGCTGTTTCACGTGAAGTAAAAGCTTAGATCCACTTAAGTATATTATAGAACCAAGATAATAGGATAGTAATTCCTGAGACAATTTTAAGTCTTGTTAAATCTTTGCTTGATAGGTATACAAATCAAAATACCTCCCCTTTCGGGAAATTAGTTCCTCATGCGTGCCTTGCTCGGCAATACGCCCAGCTTCAATAACAAGTATTTGATCGGCCTTTTTGATGGTGCTTAATCGATGGGCAATAACAATCGTCGTTCTATCCTTCACCAAAGTGGCCAAAGATTTCTGTATCAATGCCTCACTTTCTGTATCTAAATTGGATGTTGCTTCATCCAAAATAATAATCTTCGGATCTGCTAAAATCGCTCGAGCAATAGCGATTCGTTGACGCTGACCTCCAGAAAGTTTTACGCCTCTTTCTCCAATTAAAGTATCTAATCCATCCTCAAATCGATCTGTAAATTCGTTTACATAACCTGCCTTTACAGCCTTTATCAAATCAGTTTCCGAAGCATCGGGCTTAGCAAATAAGATATTGGCTCGTATGGTTCCTTCAAACAAAAATTCATCTTGTAAAACCACCCCTAAATGTTGACGAAAACTACTCAATTTAACTGCCGCTAAATCTTGTCCGTCTATGGTTATTTTACCAGATTGAGGATTTAAAAAAGTAGCCGACAAACCAGCAATGGTAGATTTTCCGGACCCTGAACTACCAACTAAGGCGATCACCGACCCAGCCTTAGCTTCAAAACTGATATCGTGAATCACTTCTTTTCCTTCTTCATAAGCAAAAGAGACGTTTTCAAAGTTTAAATCTCCCTTAAATGAATCTAAGACTACTGTTCGGTCTCCCAATTCATCTTCAGGTGTCATATTCATAAGCTCCTCAGTTCTGTCCAAGCCAGCCAATGCCTCTGTAAGTTGACTCCCAATATTACTCATCTGTACGATTGGAGCAATCATAAAACCAAGTAACAAAGTGAACAATAAGAAGTCCCCTATTGTCATTTCGCCTTCTATCATAAAATATCCACCAATACCCATGATTCCCACCGAAGCAAGTCCGAGCAAAAAGGTCGAAGAACTGGTCATTATTGCTGTAGCGGTAAGACTTTTCTTGACATTTTGAAACAAGAGATCAACTCCAACTTCAAAAGTTTTGTTTTCCTGCTCTTCAGCATTGAAACCTTTGATCACACGAACTCCTGCCAAAGTTTCTGTGAGTCGGCCCTTTACCTCGGCATTTATCTTTCCTCTATTTCTAAATATGGGCCTGATATACTTAAACGCTCGCAAAGCCACATATCCAAAAATTGCTACGGGTAAAAACACAAACAGAGTCATCCAAGGATTAATATTGATCAGCCAAACCAAGGACACGATTGCAGTAATAGAACCTCCAACCAATTGTACAAGTCCAGTTCCTATTAAATTACGAACACCTTCTACGTCACTCATTATTCTCGATACCAATGCTCCTGACTTATTATTATCAAAGAAATTAATGGGTAATGAAAGTACCTTCTTTTGTACTTGAGCGCGCAGTTCTGAAATCAAGTATTGCGCCTGAACACTTAAAATTCTGGTGAGTAAAAAAGAGGTGACTGCCTGAATGAGCAGTGCAAATCCAACCAACCATAACATATCGTACAAGGCTTCAAAATCTTTATTAGGCAACACCTCATCAAGTAGAGCCTTTGATTTCCATGGCAAAACAAGAGACGCAAGACGACCTATTACAATGAGTATTAAACCAAGAAACACCAATTTTCGCCTAGGCCAAATAATGCTCTTAAATGCAGAAACGATAGTAACTTTAGTCTTTTTCTTAGTTGTAGACTTTTCTGTAGGGTTTGCAAATTCTTTCATGAAGCTCAAAGATAACATATCGTATTGGCTAAATAATATGTTAGGTCAATAATCAAAAAAGGAGAAATTTACTTTATCACACACCGACCCCCTTATTATAGACAAGATAGTCATTCAACTCATTGAAATATAGTATTTTAACCCTTGTCATCTTGGATATTAAGCTATAGTAAACACCACAAGACTTAAATACATTTGCCTCTTAACTAACAAATTCTTAAAAAACCATTCCAATGAAAACAACATATTCTTTCTGGAAGTCAGGACTCATCCTAGTATGGGTGCTTCTTCTTGTGGGCTGTGCTAAAAAACCTGTGCTCAATGACATTGAGCCTTCTACAGCCTATCCTCGACAAATTGTAAGTGTAGATGGTAGTAGTCTTAATTTCTCTAGTGCAATTTGGGATCATGACCTTGCCACTGAGACCGCTTTAAATGCTAGCTTTTTATCTGCGCGCTATTTTCAATTACCTGATGTAGCAAGCACGGGTAATCATCCGGTTGCATTGCGTACTAGTGAAGGAACATCTGATGATGTAGTAATGGTAAATGTCCTAGCATCTTCTGGTACTTTTCCCAATCCGCGAATCCAAGATATTACTCTTGCCTATGTTGGTGGTGAAAATGCAACACATGCCGATTACTTTTTGGCTGTGGCAGTTGCCAATGGCGACGCTGATGCGGTGGTGACCATTAATGGTACAGATGTACCTACCATCTTTACCTCTGCGATTCCCACAGATTACCTAAATGTTCATACTCCATCAACTTATGGATACCCTATATATCATTACAGTTTGCATCTTGCTTTTGTTGAAGATCAAAATTGGGGATCTAATGTGCAGGTTCGATTACGAAACCATGATGGAGATCTTTCAGCGGCTCAGTCTTATACGTTTGCTTCAGATGTTGATTCAATTGATAGTGATGGTGACGGACTATTAGACATTTGGGAAACCAATGGATATAATGCACCTAGTGGAGCGATTATTGACCTGGCTGCCCTAGGTTGTGATCCAAAACGAAAAGACCTATTTATAGAGGTCGATTGGGTCGCGGCAGCAGCACCAGATCCTTCAATATGGGCAACTATAGAGCAAACTTTCGAACAAGCTCCAATCCTAAATCCAGATGGAAGTTCTGGAATATCTATGCACCTTGACCGAGGACAAGCCGGAGGCTTTGCTAGTGGTGGAACAATACTTTCAGATCATACCACCATGGACTTTGGAGCAAGTGTGAGTCCTGGTTATGTTGATTTTTATACCTATAAAAATAACGTAGTCAATTTTAATGCAGATAAACTTGAAATATCACACTATGCAATTCTGGGAAGAGCTCGTCCTAATGGATCTTCAGGTCGTGGAGAGGTATTTGGGAATGACTTTATGGTCACCTTCACAAACTTCACTGGATCTCAAGCATATGCTACTCCAAGGAACCAAATTGGAACCTTTATGCACGAGCTAGGACATAACCTAAACCTATGTCATGGAGGCGCTTGTGTTACACCAGTCGATTGGAATGAAACTTTTAAAGTTAACCAACCTTCTATCATGAATTATCGATACCAATTTCCAGCCGTTTCAACCGACTGTGACCTTAATTCTGATCTTGCTTTTGGGTATTCTCAAGGAATGCTGGCAAATTTAAACGAAGCAAGTGTCTTTGAGGCCAATGGTATTTGTGACAACCTTGCTATAGATTTCAATGGCAATGGTAACAGTACCAACTCGGGAACTATTGATTTGAATGGAGATGGAAATAGTGCAGATATTTCTATTGACTACAACGAATGGGGTTCTATCCGACTGGACTATACGGCTCCAGGAAGTAATTGGAACAATAATTGATAAATTTTAAGACATACATCATGAAAACGATCATACACATATTAATATTCAGTTGCGCTTTAAGCCTAGGTTTTATGGCTAACGCACAAGATGACCATCGTGACATTTTTGAAGACAAAGCAAAAGTGGGTCCGCTAAATCCGGTATTACGCCCAGTCACGCTAAAAGGCACCGATACTAAACCAGTTCAAAGCAATCCTTATCTCTTGGATTTTCATTTTGAACAGTTAACAAGAGTCATAAAAGACAGTCTTTCCCAAGTTCAAATACAATTTGAAAAACCAGGAGAGATTATTGTTACTACAAAAGATCGACCATTAACTATACGATACGCACTACCAGATGCTCTTCGTTTCAAAGATCAACAGACTCTTGAAGATACTATACTTATTCTGAATAGCAGCAACCAACCTGATGGACCACAAAAACGAGTGATAATCGAAGAAAAAAACAAGTTGGACACCGCCTTTTTCTGGGAAACCCATGCCGCTGCCTTTTCTTATAAGACTGCAGATGGATTACTTATTGAACAAGAATCAATTTCTGATGAGCAAGAGCAAAGAGAAGGGTATAAAAATATTTCTCTTTTTGTATTCGCTGACGGTCAAAAGCAAGAACTTGTTTTAGGCAAACCTTTACGTTTTTCTCATAAAGGAGAAGAATATATAGCATATGCCCAAGAGAGTAGCTATTTATATTCTGATAATGATGGAGGCTGTGCAAGCGGCGGTTACATATTACGTGCAGTAATTAGCTCATCTATGATTTTAAAATAATTTAGTAAAACCCGATAAACAGCCTTAAGTACTCTAGAATTCAAAATTCTATAAGGTCTTAAGGCTTTTTTTGTTTTAAGGAACCGACCGAATTCTCCCCTATTCTCAGTTTTCTAAGTTATTTAATGATGTGATTAGGGGATTTACGCAACTAAATAGTTGCGTAAATAAATAGTATGTTTATATTTGCAACCACATAGTTGCATTTTGTCAATTAAAAAACAATCACCATGAAAGACTCAATTAGCAAAGAACAGTTATTTCCACATCCGATTCAGGCCGTCTGGGAAGCCATTACACAAGAAGAACTCATATCTACCTGGTTCATACCAGCTACATTTAAAGCCGAGAAAGGATTTAAATACGCCTTTAATGACGGTGGAGGCGAATGTTCTGCCATAACAGGTGAAGTTCTCAGAGCGACACCTTATAAACTGCAGTATACATGGATAGTTACCGATCAACCTGCAAAGACAATTGTAACTTGGACCTTGAAGGAAGTTAATGGAAATACACAATTAAACTTAGAACATTCTGGTATCTCCAATTACGCGGGGAAAACTGCGGTAGAGATGATGAAAAGCTTCAATGGTGGCTGGGACAATTGTTTGAGCGGATTAACAACATTCTTACAAAAGCAATTGCATGCAGGATAAAATTACCAAAGTATTAAAAGCGATTGCAGATCCCACACGACGTGAATTGTTTCATGCTTTGGTGGTTGCTGCGTCTGCGATGCCTATTACACAACTTTCGGCACAATTTGATATTTCTAGACAAGGAGTGACAAAACATTTAAAAGTCTTGGATGAGGCGGGTTTAATTTCGATTGAAACTATGGGAAGAGAACGTTACTGCCAGGCAACACCAAAAGAGTTGCAAGAGCTTCAAAAATGGTTATCATTTTACGAACAGTTCTGGGACGATAAACTCGAAAAATTAGGTGCTTTCTTAGACGGTAGTTCTATCTAGTGATAAGATTTTCAATAGCATATACTCGATTGGTGGTTACCGCTGAATCACTTTGATCAGTTAAAAAAAATTGATTTCGTTGTAGAAGACGAATAGAGGATTTATTCTCTTTATGAGTGTAAGCCTCTATTCGATCTAATGCCAAATCTTGTTTTCCAAAGCCAACTACAGCTTGCAATGCCTCGCTCATGATGGACTTGCCCTGATAAACTGGAAGAAGGTCATAACCCACTTCAGCGGTTTTTCGATCCTCTGAAAATTGCCAAAGTGAAATAGCCCCAATACATTGCTCTGGAGCGTCTTTTAGGGCTATTACCCAATAGATTGCATTGCCTTCCTTCCTATCCTTTAAACGGTCTTTAATAAAGGCTTCGACTTCTTGTAAGGTCGTAGGTGGGCTGCGCTTGATATATTGATTCAACCTAACATCTGTACGCATAAAGAAAATCTTCTCTCTATCTCCAACATTTGGGGCGCGTAAAATTAGGCGCTTTGTCTCAAGGTCTTTATTTATAGACTCATCTTGGTTTTTAAACATAATCGAAGATAGCATAATACTTAATGGAGATTTCTATAAAACCAGTATCTGCCAAAATTAACTTACAAAAAAACCAGATTACTACTCCTTGATATATCCAATCTTGATCCAATAAGCCGATCCGCTTTTAATAATTTCTTTTACGATAACCCTTTCGCCAACTACTGAAATTCTTTTTATTTCATTAAATCCCGGCCGTCCATATGAATTGCCACGTATACGTCTCGCACGTGAAGAACTTAAAATATCACCTACTGAAGGTGGCCCCGTTTTTTGCTCCATTGGAAAGACAGTATTGAACAAACGATTTCCCTGAGATTCTGAATATTGCATATACCCTGTATATGGAAATACAACCTCCATCGCTTTATCAAATTCTACTTGTTCCTCAGGGCTTAATGGGTATATATACATATACTCAAGATATTTATTTAAATTCTCGCTTTTCTTTACCTTTTCCCAAGCTAACTCCTTAGGTGTAGGTTCTGGTATTGCTGGCTCCTCTACTATAGAATCTACAGCTGTTCTAGCCCCTTCGCTATTAAGTTGCGCTTCAGTAATAACCTCTGCATCATTATTGGGCTTTTCTATTACTTCTACCACATCACTCCTAGTTTTGTCATCTATAATATCATCTGCATCATCTTCCATAGACATTGGAATGATAATGATTGCTGCTATAATAATTGCAGCAATTCCTAGAATAAAAGGCAGGAGCTTTTTAGTTTCACTAGTCGGCTTCTTCGGTGCTAGATTTTCATTTTTATTAGGTTTAATGCTAGTTTCCTTCGGGATCGCTTTTTCAGTTACCACCTCAGGTCCGCCAGAAACGGTAGGCGCCACGATTGGGTCGGCCTTTACTGTCGTTTGTGGACCAGATCGATCTAAAGCATCTAATACACCTCCAATACCCGATTCAAAACCTGGGGTAAAATCTATATATTGAATTCTTCTCAACCGAAAAGGAATCTTACATTCTTCCACCATCACAGGAATTACTGACTTATTTTCTTCAATGCCATAAGACACCTCATTCATCACCATCTTTGAGGCCACAGAAGCCTTAGATAACACTACAATAATAGAATCTGATGTAGCAAGAGCTTCTTCAATGATATTATCCCAGGTAGCCCCACCTTTAATATTTTCATCTACCCAGACTTTAATTCCTGATTCTTCTAAACGACTTTTAAGTTGTCGCATAAAATCGGTATCCTCTCGGGAGTAACTTATAAATACAGTATTCTTAGCCATAATTTTGGTTGTTTAATTATCTAATCTATCAACTGATATGTTTTTTTAAAAATCTCTTGATCACAGGCGTACATCTCATCATCTACTCCTACCATTAGCCAATCACCTTTCTTCCCTTTCATTCTACCCTCCATGGTTTCTACCACAAAAGGTTCATGTATCTGTAAACATCTTATAGCAATTGGTTTTTTTTTCGCTTTCGCGAAAGCGTAATCAGGAACCTTATATTGCTCAAATACTAACATTGCCATATTAATTTACGATAAAAATCTCTTTTTCAGGAACTTAATAAATCGATCCTCAGGGTTTTCAGTCCCTAAAAGGCTTGTATATGCTTTATAGGCGTTGGTATGTATTGACAACTTCTGTCGTACATCTGCCATTTCTGAGGCTTGCTCATAATACTCCTGCGCCTCTTTAAGGTTTCCAAGATATAAGTGAGCTTCGGCAGAAGTGGCGATTTTCCATAGTGTATTGAAAGAAGTCTGTGCGGCATGTTCTAATGCTACCTTGGCGTATTCTTGCATCTTTTGTTCATTCCTTTCCAAGACAAGGGCTAAAAACGCCACATTTATCGCGTGGTAAAAACCTTGCTTATAATCCTTATTTGCCTCCGCGATTTGAAAACCTCTTTGGTAATATTCCTTGGCTAACTCTCCTTTTTCTTTGTGATAGGTATTCAGGTATTGTCGCTTATAACGCCCCGCTAATAGACCTAAAAAATCACTGTCATTTGAGTGCTCAAGTTTCTTTTCTAAAATAAGCATTGCCTCTTCTTGCCGATCTAAACCTTCTAATGCAAAAATTAGATTTTTAAGTCCGTTGTGATCCAATGCATCTTTTTGTGGTAATAACTCTTTTACTACAGCATCATATTCTCCCATCGCAATATTGATGGTTTCTTTATCTGTAAATTTATTTGCAAAATCTCCTCCTTTAAAAGCAGACATAATTACACCGTAGGTATCATTTGCTGCATCATCGACCTTCATCATTGAAAAATGATTGCCGGCAACAACAGCCTGGACCTCTTTTGGAAAAGGGGTAAAACTAGATGCTAAGGGAATATATTCATCCTGAGTGGCAGCAATTACTTTTAAGGTAAAAGGCAATTGATCTTGAAAAAGTGATTTCCATTGCAATCGCAATTGGCTAATAAAAGCACCATCTGTAGCAAGGGCCTTAGTCTTTGCATCATTCTGGTCACTCGTCAAAAACCCATTATTTGGTACACCAAAAAGAAGTACATGGCTAATTTTGTCTCTTTCTTTTTTATCTAAATCTACGATTGCTTTTTGTACGACTAGTCCGCCCAAACTATATCCTATTATAGCGATACGCTGATACCGACTATATTTATATTTTATGGCTGTTTTTAAATAATCGGCAATAGTTTGAATATCCTCAACAGAGGCCCATACATCTTTTCCCAAGTTGGGAGTGATAGCACCGCTATATCCTAAAGGAAAAAGGTCCCATCCTTCTAATGAAGGTTCAGATTGTAATAAATCCGGCAGTACCCCAAAACTTTGATCGGCTTCTCCTGTAAAACCATGAACAAATAGAACTGCGTTATTTGCTGTGTCTGTTTCGCGATAGGATGTAATCAATTGCTTTGGTTCGTTTTTAGATAAACTTTCTACAGCTGGAGATTCAATACCTAATTGTTCTATACGCGCAGTTGGAACCTTACTCAATATAAAATCATCATAAATTTGAATATTGGCATAAGGCCGTTGAACCGGTTTGAGTTCGGGTACTTTTTTAAAAATGTACTGAATGGTTTCAGAGATTCTGATGAAAGGTTCTTCCAGGTATTTTTTATGTTCGCCTCTTAAAACTTCCAAAAGACATTTGGTAAAAAGGCTATTATAATCTCCGTCCAAAATCCAAGACTTTTGATCTTCACGACACGAAGAAATGATAGACATTCCATTCCCATTATCAATGTTTTGTGCCAAGCCTTCTGCGTGTTGCAGTTCCTTTTGAGGTGTAAAATTACTGTCAAAACTAAGATTATGAGTCATTCCCGCTGCATGACAACAGTCTAAAAGTAAGATTAATCGTTTGGATTTAATCCGGCCAATTTTTTCTCGGAGTTCTTCTGCTTTTACCCATGTATTATTAAAGTCTTTGACTTCAAAATTACTAGGTTGTAAAAAGAAAAAATCTCTATTCTCTTCTTCTGGAACTGTTGGCTGATTAGAAAGTTCTAGAAGATCGTTTGTGGTATAGGTTCCTCCATGTCCAGAATAAAACAACAATACTGACGCCTCTTCAGTGGCTTGATTTATTAAGCCATCTAAGGCCCCTAAAATACCATCACGGGTAGCAGTTTCTTCGGTAAGGATCGTAATATTTTCTTTCGGGTAACCACCCAAAGTAGGCTCTGCGAGTAGATTGTAAATTGCAGTAGCATCACGGACCGTAATTGGAAGGTCATTCCCCACCCCAATAATTAATGCATATGCGTTCTTTAAATCCCCCATTATTCGATTTTACAAAGCCGCTTCTTGATAGAGCAACTTTAATTCATTCACTTGTTCATGTGATATATCAGTATCGGGGGAAGACGTTAACTCTAAAAGTGTTTGCGCCATTTGTGCCTTTTTTAAATCAAAGACTCCTATTTCCTTAAAGATAACACAAATTTCCAAAGCAGACTTACCTGAAACGTCTATACCTTGCTGATCTGCAATGTCTTTGAGTGTATTTTTAATTGAGGAATGAATGAGCCTAACTTCTTCTTGTGGGGATCCTGTTCCTGATGTAATATTAGAATTCAACGAACTACTTTTAGAAATACCATTGGGTTTTAGACCCGAAAACAATCCTTTTGCCTTATCTAACTTACTTTGGAATGTCAAAGACAAACCTTCCTTATTTGCAGTTAAAGAACCAAGACGCTGAATCGCATTGGCAAAGTTCCGTCGAAATAATATTAATATTATCAGTAAAACAACGGGCCATATAATTGAATCTATGAGCATTACAAAAACTTCAAAGGTATCCTTAGACAAAGCTGGTGGTGTGTTCTGTACAATCATATTCGTTTTTTTAAGAATCAATGCCAAAAAGACATTGTGTGTTTAAATGCTTCTGTTTCACTATAATTCATAAAATAGGGGTCATTCTGAAAATTTTGAAGCGTAAAAAAAGCTCCAGAGGCAACTGCCTTTAAAAGAAATTCGTTCATAAGTTCTTCCTCCCCAATACTAGCATAATATTGAGCAAAAGCATAGTCTACACTTCCGTACTGGTATGGTTTACGCAGCCCCTCAAGTCGCTCGAGCATTTCATGAGCAAATTTCTTATCTCCTAGCTTTTGTGCTATAAGGGCCAATTGAAAAGTAACTTGAATTTTTTCAGGGTATAATTTTAAGGCTACTAAAGCTTCCTTTTTTGCCAAGCTAAATTCTTCTAACCAAATTGCCGCATCTATCTTTTTTATAACATCTCCTTCTCCTTCTAATAAAGACCGGAGGAAAGGCTCAGCATTTTCACTCCCTAAGATAAGAAGTTGCTTGGCTGCAAGAAAAGTAGCTTTGTCTACTTGCGTCTTTGTTGCCCTAGCTTCTTTTAATGAAAGATAAGCGTTGAGTTCAGTTAATTTACCCAATCGTACTAAGGCGATGATATAAGGATCTTCATAGAATTTTTTCTCATAAGGAAGGTTTATGACCTCTTGATATTGACCTAATGAAATATGGCTTTGGGCTTTTATTAGCAATCTACTCTGGCAGGAACCGCAATTATCGATATCCATTTTATCCATATTGATTTGGCGATATAAACTATCGACATCTTCAGGCTTATTGACAAATTGTTGTGCAATAACCATAGCGGTACTGTTGGATAATAAATCAAAAGGAGCCAGTTTATACTCTTCTAAAACATAACGATAGATCTGTCCATTTTCACCTTGCATTAAAGCGGCATAGGTCTTGAGCAAATTGCGCTGGCGGTTGTTATTTCGTGAAAACGTAATATTTTGTAAGAGTGAATCGGCAACCTCATAGGCACCAAGATTATAATAGTGCCCTATTCGTAAGACCTTGGGTTCAAAATATTCAGGGTCGACTGCAATCGCATTATTTAATAATCGAAGATATTCGTCATTGTCACTCCCAAAAACTTCCTTTGCCAAAAGCACATCTTGATATGCAGAAAACTTGGGAGGTTTTTGTTGCAAATTTAAAGCCTCATTATCCTTAGTCCCAAAATAGCCCAAAATAACCTGTTGTAAATTTTCGACACAAAGCAAAGGATCACTTTCATCACAAGAAATAGTATCAAACGACATCATTATTTCGTCTGACACTCCATCCAATACAGATCCCTTGAAGAGTAATTCATTTCCTTGCAAATAAAAATTACCACTGATGATGGTTTTTGGTTTGATTACATTTTTTAGCACGTTACTATCTCCATCAATACTTAGCGCATTATCAATAGAGCTTTTATAGGAATCAATAATGCCCGGAGATACTACTTGGCCGATTCTGTTTTCTGTAATTCCCTGAATGATCCAATCGGCGGCCATTTCAGAAACAACATCATATTTTTCTTGCCCCGTATTGTTATCAAAACTAAGAACGGCTATCTTATCTGAAATACTTACGACTATCTGTCTTGGTTTAGAATCAAAACTATTTGTAATAATAAAAAAGACAGCTATTCCTACAAGTATACCTATTAGAGTTACCCCGGCGAAGAAAAATTTCTTGACTACTCGTATGGTTTTAAGTTCTTCTTCTGTCTCGATTCCATCTTCTAAACTAGCCTCCTTTAATTCCTTTATTTCGTATCTACCTATATAGAAGGCATACAATGGTAATCCTATCAAAAGCAAAACGATTAAAACAGTTACACTTTCCTTTGGTAGACCTAATGGATCCCATATTGCCGCTAAAACTTGAATGACGATCCAACTAAAAACAACATACAATGAAAGCTTCTTAAAAACCTCTCTTTTATGGCATTCCTTAAAAAAAGTTTTAATAGTCATACAAATAATTTGCTTTTTAGTGTAACAATTGTAGTATACTTCCTACATATAAGATAATCAAGGCATTAAGACTTGATAAAGTTACATTTATTGACTAATATAGGTATAAAATGCACACAACTAAAACTGATATATTATGGGAACAACAATGGAATTTAACGGAGAGGGTACTCGTTCGGGCCTAGGTATTCAACCTAAAGATGGGGACAAATCTAGGGATGATCAAAATTCAGGTTCTGATGCACTAGACAAGGCAAAACCAGGACTAGGTATCAATCCTAAAAGGGATCAAGCCAAGCCAGGTCTAGGTATCAATCCTAAATAGGAAATAATAATTTCCTAGCAACTAACTTCCAGAAGGTATCCCTTAGTTTATGTATTAAACTAAGGGATACCTTTTTTTGTGAACATCTAAAAGTTTATAAACCCTCAATTAGAAGAAACGTAGCGGCAACTAACCTTTGAGTATACTAGAGTTTATACAAGATTTACCAAAAGAACTTCCCAGATCACAAGGAATTTTAGCAAAAAAAAAAGGGATAGCGCTATGAACCACTACCCCATCAATTTAGGACAAAAATAATTGAAATTCATCCAAAAATATTCAGATGAATACTTGTTGTACGATCGAATCCTAGTACTTGGTCGTTAATCTATAATAATTGTATGTTATCATTAAAATTGGCAACCCTATCCGAGACATAACATTAATTTGTGATTGGTTGTAAACAGAAATCTTATTCCCCCAGTTCATCATAACAGGCACAAAATGTTCATCTCATATGAATCTCTAAAAAATTGACCTTTTTATGGCAACATTAATATTCTGAGCAACAGTGTATCTACGCAGATTTATAGCCTAAACAGTTATGAATTTTCATGATGTTGATAATTTATTATGGGTTGTATCTATTAATTATCTACATTTGAGTGTTATTTACTCATTAGCGAAATGTTAGTTTTGGAAGTGCTAAACATGAGCTGTGTAGTAAAATCTTAACAATTATGAAAGCGTTGTATTTTTATACGACGCTTTTTTTATGCTTCAAATTAATATTAACATCCCATTATATTGACTGTTAGATTTTTAGCCAACTTAAGCAAACACACTTAAATAGCACATCATATTTCGTGTTTTTCAATCGAGTAGCGTGACAATGAAGCTTTATTTAGAACATAATCTAGTTTACTTCTTTCCCCGGCAAGGCTAGGTATTCTCTATATACTTCAAAATTGCCTAGATTATTAACCCTAAAATTCATTTTAAAGGAAATTGAGCTGTAAAATGTTAGCTCATGTACATATTTTAGTAGTTATCATTTGCCCAAAATCCTAGGAATTCATCAATTTAACGACGCCTAAGGCCTTAAGTTGATAAAAAACGAACTTTATTTTAACAAAAGACGTTAAACTTTTGGAAGTGACTCGAAATGAACCTACCTTGTAACACTATTAATTTTAACACATACGTGGATATATGAGACAACTGAAAATTACGAAGCAGGTAACCAATAGAGAGACAAAATCACTAAATAGTTACTTACAAGATGTGAGTAAAATTGATTTAATTACTGCTGAGGAAGAAGTTGAGCTAGCCCAACGTATACATAAAGGTGACCAAAGAGCACTTGATACTCTAACCAAAGCAAATCTTCGTTTTGTGATTTCGGTAGCTAAACAATACCAAAATCAAGGCCTTACCCTATCTGATCTTATCAATGAAGGAAATGTAGGTCTGGTAAAAGCTGCACAACGTTTTGATGAAAAACGTGGTTTTAAATTTATCTCTTACGCAGTATGGTGGATCAGACAGTCCATTCTACAAGCGATTGCAGAACATGCGCGTACGGTTCGTTTGCCTTTAAATAAAATTGGTGAAATTAGTAAGATCAAAAAAGCTTCTGTATATCTTCAACAATTACATGAGCGTACACCTACAGCATCAGAATTGGCAGCGCATTTAGATATGTCCATCACTCAGGTGGAATTATCACTTAAAAATGTGAGTCGTTCAGTATCTATGGATGCTCCATTTGCCGAAGGTGAAAATGACAACAATCTTTACGATGTGATGAGCTCTAGCGAGTCTCCGAGACCTGATCAAGACTTAATGCAAGAATCATTAAGTACCGAAATCACTCGAGCCCTAGAAACATTGACAGAAAAAGAAGCTGATGTGATTCGTCTTAACTATGGTTTAGGTGATCAACCTGCACTCACTTTACAAGAAATTGGTGATATGTTTGGCCTAAGTAGAGAGCGTGTTAGACAAATTCGCGAAAAAGCAATTCGTCGTCTAAGACACACATCTAAGAGTCATATCCTAATGAAATACTTAGGATAAGAAGATCTAGAGTCTCAATTAATCTTTTACAATTATTACCGTAGCCTTTACGCCGGTAGCAAGGTTCCATATATTGGAAGATATCACTTGCTTATTATCGTCGTACATAACAAACTGTGCCGTATTTGGACCTGACTCGCCTTGATTTAATGCTTCGATATCTATTTTATTGAAGCCTTTTTCTAAATCGATATAAAAGCCTTGAAATTCTCCAGTCAATAAAATGTTTGGATGAACAACTTGGTCATTGAGATAAACACGTACTCGATCCCCATCTACATATTCATGGTCACGATATAAGAACTTTACAAATTTTGACCCACTTTTAAAGTCTCCCAAGTATTGATTATTCAAATATTCTGGTCGAACTGGTCGATCTGATTTTTCGTAGGCCTTATTCAATTTGGTTGTAAGTGCTGTAAATTCCTTTTTAGCAAATTGATTACCTTGATTAAAACGAATGTTTTTTTTCAAATCAGCATTCATGGGATCACTTAATGTAACCCTACTCTTTATAGAAATGTTGCCCGATCGTATACTTTCTAAAGAATTCTCTGGGGAAACCATTACCGATTGCTGAACGTCATTATTCTCAATACCTCCTATTGAAATAGATTTTCGCGGAGCATCTATTTGAGCAACCAAACTGGTTACGCAGAGCGAAAAACCTATACATATGTATTGTTTAAACATGATTTTGATTTGAGGTATGCAATCTAATTCGCGGCTTTTGGTAAATATAACTATTGTTTAAAAACTGATCCTTGAGCTTTATACTAAATTTATGATTATCTCTTTTCATAAACTATGCCAAGCTGTTTCCCTATGTATGCTTACGCGAAATTGCATTCCACTACATTTCCTTAAAGACAATACTATTAACTTATGAGCGAACTTTCCTCCTTCCTCAGAGGAAAAACAAATCATTCCACGCTTCTCTGTAATAAAAACGCATTCTCTGTCGTTCTTAAGGCATCAATCTCAATCGAACCTTTATGAATTTTAGACCCTTCTTAATAGCATTAATTGCCATTTTCACCTTGACTGCATGTAGTACTCGAGATGATGACGGTACAACTGACGGATTAGATAATTGCTTGAATTTTGGCGAAAGCCAACTAAAAATCACCATTCAAGAATCATTTACGACCCTGCCATCAAAGGTCTCGGTTTTCTTCAAAGTAAATGACAACGCTGGTAATGCCGTACCAGGACTAATAGGCAACAACTTTAGAGTCTTTGAGAAAGGTCGTAATGACGATTGCTTTAATGAAATATCAAGCGCCGAATCTTCTGCCGATATTTCTTCCAATGCCCAAATATTTACAAATACAACCTTCTTAGTACTAGATTTAAGTAATAGTGTCCTTAGTGGTAGCCTCTCAGAATTGAAACAAGCTTCTGTGAGTTTTATTAATAATGTGATGCCATCGACTCCTACAGAAGCGACAAAAATGGGAATTTACTGGTTTGATGGTCAAGATGAACTTCACCTACTCGAGCCTATAACAAATAGTATTTCAGATTTAGAAGATGCTGTTAATGGCATTACAACAGATATTAGTAGTGATCCATCCACAGATCTATATGGCGCAGTGATCAAGTCTTCAGAAATCGCAAATTCCACAATAACCGCCTTTGAGGACCAAAGTATCTTTGCTGCAGCCTCTGTTGTAATCTTTACTGACGGAACAGACCAAGCTGCACGCTATACGAAAGCGCAAGCCTTAAGCAGTGTTAGAAACTCCAATGAGGACGTATCTTTCTTTACAATTGGCTTAGGTAGTGAAATTGATAGCACTACCCTTTCAGAAATTGGTATTACCGGAAGTGTAGTCGCAAGCAATTCTGCCGAACTGGAACAGGTCTTCAATCAAGTTTCAGACAATGTCGCCGGACAAGCAAATAGTTTCTATTTATTTGAATATTGTAGCCCGAAACGAGATGGCTCTGGTCGCAATGAACTTGTGATTCAAGCCTTTGATGGCGATCGTCAAGGTGCAGTAGAAACTGCATTCGATGCAACAAATTTTACTGGAGGTTGCCAATAAGCTGTATTTCAACAGATAAGGTATTAATTTTATCGAAATCGGTATAATTTACAAGTCATAATTCGTTTTATCGCGAACGATTTGTAAATTGAAATTGTGAAAGTAGCTGATTCAAATCTTGTTAATGAAATCGAGGATATTTATATCCTTCAAACAGGCATTTTTTATTTTTGCTCAGATTACGTTATTTCTGAAATTAACGAGGGTATAAATTTTAACTGGGAACTAGCACAAGAAGTTATTCAATTGGTTTATGGCCACTACGGCACAGGGGTTGAAATTTCATATATCTCCAATCGAGTTAATTCATATTCTTTAGTGCCACAAGACTGGCTCAAATTTTTCTCTGCAAGACATTCTATGCGCTGTTTTGGCATAGTAAAATACTCAGAGGCTGGATTAATGAATGTGATGATGGAAAAACTATTTTTCAAGTCGAAATTGAAAAAATTTAAAACCTTATACGAAGCAACTGATTGAGTAAAACTAAATGCCCCAGTATTGTATAGAAAGTTGAGTTTCTAAGCACTCAGAATTAGTCAAATAGCTCAGTGGCGGCGTAATAATCCACTTTTTTTAGATCTAATCTCTTACGGTGTAAGCGCATTCGCTTTTTATATGATGTCCATGAGAGATCTTTAGAGGCAGACCAGCCCATTTCTGCATGTCCGATAATTCTAGGAAAAGCCAAATATTCAACATCATCCATAGTAACCGCAGTTTCACTCCATAAAGGCGACTCTATGCCCAAAATATCCTTTCGGGCAACACCTTTAAGCAGTTCTAAAGGTTTCCAAACATAAGCACTGTCTACAGAAGTAGGTCCTGCCCATGTTAAACCTATTCTTGAAGCCTTATCATATTTCATATCTAAATAAGTCTTTGGTGCCGGTGATAAAACCACCTTTGCCCCTTGCTCAACACCTTTAATTGCCGTTTCTGCCTTGGTCCAATGTTGCACTATAGTCCCTTTTTGTAAACTAGCCGCCGAAATATCTTCCCACCCCATTACCTTTTTTCCATGTTTGCGCACAATAGTCTGCGCCTTATTCAAAAATTTGATATATTCATCTTTAGGGGTTGCATGTGATTCGTCACCACCAATATGAATATACTCCCCAGGTGTCATGGCTGCCAATTCTCCAATTACATCATCTAAAAAAGTATAGGTGAGATCCTTGTCGACACAAAAACTTGAAAAGCCAACTTTCATTCCCGTATACAATTCTGGAGCAATCCCGTCACAATTCAGTTGGGGATATGAGGTCAAAGCAGCATTCGTATGCCCCGGCATATCAATTTCTGGAATAATAGTAATAAATCGTTCGGCAGCATAAGCCACTAATTCTTCATAGTCGTCTTGAGTATAAAAGCCACCCTTTCCACCTCCTACTGCTGAACTTCCTCCAATAGAAGTCAGTTGTGGCCATGCTTTTATTTCAATACGCCATCCTTGATCATCGGTTAAATGCAAATGCAAGGTGTTCATTTTATAGCTAGCGATTAAGTCGATATAACGCTTCACATCATCCACACTAAAAAAATGTCGTGCGACATCCAACATAGCTCCTCTATAGGCAAACTCAGGGTAATCTTCAATATCGCAACCAGGTACGCCGATAGCCGTAAGCGGTGACACTTGATTTTCAAGCAAACTTTCTGGGAGTAATTGAAAAATGGTTTGCATTCCCCTTTCTAAACCGGCACCAGATTTTGCTCTGAGTATTAATTGATGTTGATTAATCGCTAAGTTGTATCCTTCTTCATCAACTTCCCCTTCAAAATCTGCATTTAATTGAATGAAAATTCCCGGCTTATCAGAGTTGATGGGTTGTGTTTCAATAGGAAGAACCAAAGACATTCCATCCATTATATACGACTGTAAATAGGTAGCCGTATTATAAGCCTCTGTGTCCTCAGTCACATAGAGCGTCGTGTTCTTATATACAACAAATGTTTCTCCATTAGGCGTCAGCTTTCGCGGAAGCGGAATCAAAACCCTCTCATCCATACTCACATCTAATAATGGCGGCTTTTCTACACAAGAGATTAGAATAAACAGTACTGCTATTAAAAGCGCGAATCGTTGAACCGATTTCTTCATAAGGAATGTTCTAAATATTACTGAGCCTTTGCTCTAAAATTGGTAATAAGCTGTCTTCAGATAGGCTCCTTCAGGAAAACCAATAGGATGATCACTATCATGAAAGGTCTTGTCTAAGATACGAAATGACCTCCCTGAATTATGCAAGACGTTTTCTGAAATTTCAAAAAAGCTATCTGCACTCACTCTCGAGGAACAGGAAGCAAGCACTAAAACACCTTTTGATTTCACCAATTGGACACCTAATGCTGCAAGACGAGTGTAGCTGTTCTTTGCCGCATTTACCTCCTTGGCACTTTTTGCAAAACTTGGAGGATCTATCACCACAACATCAAACTTCTTTCCTTCATCAATGAGTGTCTGCAAGCCCGCAAAAGCGTCTACAGCCATTGTTTTATGTTTTCCCTTATGCGGATTCAAACGACCGTTATTAACAGCCATTTCCAAGGCTTGAGCACTAATATCAAGACTTATTACCTCTGTGGCTCCTCCAGCAAGCGCGTGCACTGAAAAGCCTCCTGCATAACTAAAAACATCCAATACCGACTTGCCCTTAGACAGTTTTCCAACACGACGTCTATTGTCGCGATGATCTAAGAAGTATCCAGTTTTATGTCCGTGAATCACATTGGCCGAAAAACGAATCCCATGTTCGTTAAACAACACCACTTCATTTTTCAATTCTCCAAACAATACTTGTCCGTCTTTTAAACCATAGGGAGTGCTTTTTTGTAAGCTACGACTTAAGCGTAGCACAAGTGTTTTGGCTTGGGAAGTCTCTATAAGCAATGGAAAAATTAAATTTAGATATGGATACCATATCGCCGAATATATTTTTACGACAAGAACATCTGCATAAACATCTGCAATAAAACCCGGGAAGCCATCATTCTCACCAAAAATGAAACGATAGCTATTAGTATCTGTTTTTAATAATTTGAGGCGCTTTGAAAAGGCTTCATCGATTTTTTGCTCAAAAAAAGCAGCATCAGGCTTTGCTGGCTTGCTACTTATCACCTTGATCCGAATGGGAGATGCTGGGTCATATAAACCCACAGCAAAAACAGCATCTTTTCGTTGATCAAAAAGAATAGCGATATCTCCCGATCTACCCTCTTTATTGAGTTTGGAAATACTATCAGTAAAAATCCATGGATGCCCTTGTTTTACTAATTTTTCAGCATTTGCTTTGAGTTTCACGGCAAGTCTTTGGGGCGTAATATTGGGTAATTTTTGCATAGTGGGGAAGATACTTTTTTTTAAGCTTCTGCAATGCCTCGCAAAGAGAAGATTTGAATTTTGGGAAATTGAAATTTGGAAATTGATTCAATCAATTAAATATTGTATTTTCAAAAGATGAAAAAAATGGTTCTTTTTAGTGTTGTTTGTGCTTCCATACTTTTAGTATCCCTTCAAGAAAAAAAGGAAAATCCACTCGTCAACATTGCTACTTATGATAGCGATTTTGCTTATGATGTGCGTTATGCAACCACCAATAATTTTCTTAAACAACAAGTTTATGACTGCGTGCAATGTCTTCTCATTCCCGAAGTCGCAACTGCCCTTGTAGATGCCAATAACTACTTTTGCGAATTAGGCTATAAAATCCAACTGTTTGACTGTTATCGCCCTCTATCTGTTCAGAAAAAGATGTGGAAAATCTATCCTAACCCCTCCTATGTAGGAAATCCATATGGGAGTGGCTCTATTCACAATCGAGGAGCAGCCATTGATATGACCATCGTCAAATTAAACAATGATACTCTAGACATGGGGAGTGATTATGACCATTTTGGCAAAGAAGCCCATATTGATTTTGCGCATAATGACACCGTTAAAGGAAATCGAAAAATCCTATGGGATGTGATGAAAAAATTTGGCTTTGCTCCTATCCGAACCGAATGGTGGCATTTTAACTTCGAAGCTAAGAATTATGGTCTTAAGGTAATGGATGTTGACTTTGAATGTGAGTAAATAAATCATAGCTCGCATATCTAACTACCGGTCACGCTTCCCTGCCTACCAGACAGGCAGGCGCGAAATTGCGAATCAATAAATTCCAAG
>TARA_R110002051_G_scaffold127001_2_pt1 | contig 28343 bp, 29 predicted proteins | sample TARA_R110002051 | Tara Oceans TARA_R110002051 (sample SAMEA4397023) | marine metagenome | biome: Polar Biome; feature: [MES] marine water layer (ENVO:01000295) within the mesopelagic zone...; material: water (ENVO:00002006), including particulate matter (ENVO:01000060) such...
TGGTACAGCTCCCGAGCATGTGGTCATCTCCGACGACGGGGCAACGCTATATGTGGCCGACGCAGATATCGGCAAAATCCATGAGATTGCTGTGTCCGATGGTGCCATTCTACGCTCATTCGAGATTGGAGGAGAGTTGCACGGGCTCGACTTGTCGGACGACGCGAGCACGCTCTTCGTCAGCGGAAAGAGCGAAGACAAGCTTGTCGCGATCGATCTGCAATCCGGTGCGATGCGGACCGCTTCATTGTCGCCCGCTCCGTATCATCTGACAACGATCGACGGCACTGGCAAGATTTACGTATCGAGCCGCGACGAACCCAAGATTTGGATCATCAACCAGATCGATCTCGCGGTTATCGGCGAAATCGCAGTTTCCGGCGAGGGCCATCAGATGGTTGTGCTGCCTTAATCCCTCATAAGGCCGTGCTCAGGATAACATCCGAATTGGAGGGCCGCCCGATCTTCAGTACGGGCGGTGAATTCCTGACTAAGTGACGACCCGAACTAGCAACGAGCCAGAAGGCTGGATGGCGAAAGACATTGCGGATCGGAGCGTGAGGATGCTGACAACGTCACCTGCCTACCCCACACAAAGCCAGTTATCGCAAACACGGACAATGTCATACTGAAATCTATGACAGGGGCCAGATTAAAAGGCGCGACACCGATCAATTCTTCAACGACATCATTGCCTATACGTTCGTTTGTTTTCGACGCTCGGAAAGGGCGCGGTATCCAAGCGTCGAGCAGGATGCGATGTGCAGAACTGAGTGAACAAATTACCATCACCAGCCCAGAATTGGCCTACACCATGGGTTTTGTGCGTCGTACACAAACCCAAACACGACTACCTCAAAAGGAAATTGTATTGCTTCACCGCAGAACTCACCTTCTTGGATATTTTTCATCATGATGACGATTTACGATTTGATTGCAGTGTTCCTAGTGCTGACGGCAACGTTCGCTTGGATCAATCACCGCCTCATTCGTCTGCCGCACACGATCGGCCTGCTCGTCATGGGACTGGTGGCGTCGCTCGGTCTAATTTGTGTCGAACTCATTTTTCCGGGAGTGCTTCCATACGAAAATCTCGCTGGGATCATCCGGCAAATCGACTTTCAGAAAACGGTGCTGGACGGCATGCTAGCATTTCTGTTGTTTGCGGGCGCTTTGCATGTCGATCTCGCTCAGCTGCGTGACCGTGCCTGGGTTGTTGGCTCGATGGCAACGGTGGGGGTCTTGGTCTCCACAGGGATTATCGGTGTCGGCTTCTGGTTTGCAGCAGGGGCGCTTGGCGTTCCCGTTGCCCTTTCGTGGGCCTTGGTGTTTGGCGCACTTATCAGTCCAACCGATCCGGTGGCGGTCCTGTCAACTCTTAAGACAGTTCGTGTTCCCGAGATACTCAAGGCAGAAATGATCGGCGAATCGCTGTTCAACGATGGAGTCGGAGTCGTAATATTTACCGTCCTCATGGCGACCGCAATCGGAGCCGCCGGCGGCGGTGTCGATGTCATTGAGATCAGCGAACTTTTCTTCATCGAGGCATTGGGAGGCGCTGTGCTCGGGCTTGCCACCGGCTACATTGCCTACAGGGCAATGCGTGCGATCGACGATTATCCGATCGAAGTCCTGATCTCGCTTGCGCTGGTAGCCGGCACTTATACACTTGCGGCCAAACTTCAAATGAGCGGTCCCATTGCAGTCGTCGTGGCCGGTGTCCTTATTGGCAATCGCGGCCCACAAGATGCGATGAGCGACCAGACAGAGCAGTATCTCTTTGGGTTCTGGACGCTCATCGATGAGATACTCAATTCGGTGCTTTTTCTTCTTATCGGCCTTGAAGTGCTCGTTCTCCGCCTCGACCCGTCTTTCAGTTGGTTGGTCGCGTTGGCGGTACCACTCGTCCTGTGTGCTCGCCTGCTAGCCGTAGCCATTCCGGTGATTGCATTGAGTACGAACTATACTTTCATACGGGGTACAATTCCTGTTCTGACATGGGGAGGGTTGCGGGGTGGCATTTCCATTGCACTCGCGCTTTCAATTCCGGAGGTCGCCGAAAAATCCGTCATTCTCGCCGCCACATATGCACTCGTTCTCTTTACCGTCGTCATTCAAGGCTTGAGCCTACGCGCTGTTGTCGAGCGCGTCGTAAAATGACTAGGCGTTTGATCCCATGGTTTGATGGTGCGATCCTTTCGAAGGAATGGAAGGAAGCGTTATGTGACAAGTTCGTCACGGGAGCGCCATGACCACGCACGCCGTCAGAGCTGCAATACAGCGATCGCAAACTTCGCGCGCTCAGCTGAGCCGGGAGCTGGGGATTAACCCCATGACCGTTGCGAAATGGCGGAAGCGGACGACGATTGAGGATATGAAGACTGGCCCGAAAGAACCTCGCTCAACGGTCCTGACCGAAGCCGAAGAAGCGGCAATCGTGGCGTTCCGTCGCCAAACGCTGTTACCGCTGGACGATTGTTTTTACGCCCTGTAGTCGTCGATCCCGCATCTGACGCGATCGGCGCTGCATCCATGGCCCGGCAGGCAACTGTAGCGCCGCCGAGAGGGGCTGCCTGCAGCGGCATGGCATGTCTCGCCTGCCTGAAATCGAGGGGGACAAGCCGAAGCGCCAGAAGTTTAAGCGCTACCCCATCGGCTTCTTTCACATTGATATTGCTGAAGTCCAAAAAAGATTTTGACGGATGTTGCGCATGCTGCGGTCGGAAATCTCAAAGGCATTTACCACGCCACACAGGTCACCTGACATCAGGACGACGTCGGCTGGTTCGATCGCAACGTCTGTACTTGTACCGATGACGAAGCCCACGTCCGCATGGGACAATACCGGTGCATCGTTGATACCGTCCCCGACAAAGGCAACCCGCATCTTGGCGCCGCCTAGCTCGTATAACGTTTCCACCTTGCCGTCGGGCAACACCCCCAGCGATTACGCGGTCTCACGCTTGTCCCCGGTTATCATGGCGACTTTCACAGCCAGATTGTGCAGGTTGACTACACAGTTACTGCCAGCCAAGCAAAAATGTCTTGAACGGCATCCAGACTCCCATCAACATCATCATAAGATTTTCGGTCAGCGATACGAAGCCTAGCGGCACATTGCTGCTCCCTCCTACACAGGCACATTTGAGTTCACGCCGGTCGAAATAGACCGCTTTGATGACAGATACTGCGCCAACTGTTCCGATAAACAACGCCGCAGGAGCTGACAGCCAGATTAGGGTACCGGCTAGCATCAGAATTCCGGCAACTGCTTCTACGAATGGATAGATGTACCCGTACCGGACCCAGCGACGAGCGAGCAGGTCGTAGTTGAGGAACATCGTTGAGAAGCTTTCGACATCCTGCAGTTTCTGGATTGCTAGGAGGCACATCGAGATCGCGAGGAACCATTCCAGTGCACGCAATGTCAGTATCGAACCGAACATGGCCCAACTCAGACCAAGCGCCATCAGGAAGGCCACCGAAAAGATTGCGATAACAGGTCGGTAACTGGTCTCGTCTTGGTCTGTCCGCCCCTTCCCGAAGTATTCACGCAGGTCGTCGTATCCGCCAATCCGCTGATTCCCGATCCATGTCTGGGGGGTCGTCCCGACGCCTTCCTTATTCAAGAAGGCATCGGTTTCGTCGCGGGTGGTCAGATGATGGTCCGCTACTCTATATCCTTTTCGCTCCAACAGGTCCTTCGATTTGAGACCGTAGGGGCAGATATGCCCGGGCATTACCATGCGGTAAAGAACTGCCGTCTCCGCTGTAGTGTAGGCCATATCTCACGCCTCCTTCGATGTCGATTATTTATCGCAACTGTAGAAGCCACGGTAGCCTGCGGTCAGACCGGTTTCGAGTTCCAGAGACATGTCAGCTTCGGCAGGCTCCGCTCCAATAGAGCCGAGTGGGGCCGGGTTGTCTCCAGCGGCGTCGATGCGAATCGCCATACCTTCCATACTGAACTCAGTGGGTGAAGCTGCGTCTATGCTGACCAGATCACCGCTGAGCTTAACCAGGCCGACGGTTTGTCCATCTACTTCCCCTATGGCAAACGCAGGCGGGCTTCCGGTAGTGTAATTGAATGTGCAAGCTGGTCCGTTCGGGAACAATGCCGCAATCTCGGTATCGAACAGGAAACCGGGATCGATCACCGCGACATCTGCTGTTGAAAGCGCCCGTTCAAGGCTGACAAGTTGAGCGCGTGACTGCTGCTCCTGTTCAGGAACATCGCCAGATGTCTCTATACTGTTGATCAGATAGCGCATCTCCGCGATTTCTTTGTCCTGCGCATAAATAATCTCGTCAGCGAGCTTGCGAACACGTGAATCAGAGATGTTTGCGCGGCTCGAAGTCATGATCGCGATCGAGTGGTGAGGGATCATTGCGCGCATATAGCTGGTATCGCCAACCGTCACCTGGCTACGAACCAGCCATAGAGAGGCAGAGAACGCGATGACCGCAGCACCGAAGATTGCGGCATTGATCACTTTTCTGGAGTACATCGACAGCATGAAACCCAGCATGATAATCGCCATTGCCGCGCCCATCAAAAGCGCCATGTAGGCGCGGGTCTCTGACCAGAAAATGTGGGAAACAAGGTAGGTGTTGAGGTACATTAATCCGAACATCACGACCGTCGAGGTCGCGATCATCGCGGCGAATCTCCAATATGACATAGCTCACTCCTTCAACTAGGTTGTCAAAAAGGTAGTGAATAAACGACCTTCCAGCGCTGGAAGGTTCCAAAAAAAACAAGCCAACAAGCGTTGCCTTCTTAATCTGCATCTCTCGTGACGACGTGAAAGATGGTGGAAGCCGAGCAACTAATCAGCAGGAAGCCGTTCAGTGCTTCAATGCCTGCAAGAAAACGCAAATGACCCGTGGGATAAATATCTCCAAGCCCCAATGACGAGTAATTGACAACGGAGAAATAGAAGACATCCATAAAAGAACTGACATTCCCTTGAGCAAAACCACCGATGCCCATGATCTCGCCCAAGTTGAACCCAACAGCGTAGAGTCCTGCTTCAAGTATGTGGGCAGTCGCCAGAGAATATAGGGCAAATAGAAGATTGCCAGACCGCGAAAGAGAGATCTGTTTGGTGACCGCCATCACGAGGCTCATAGCGCGAACATGGACGAGCCCGCTCAATCCGAATAGCAGTACTGCAAACACGACTACCCAAGCCAACTTTGCTGACCCCTTTTAAGCTTATTGGTTTGGTTGTTCCTCGTCGCTTTGTTTCATAGCCAGGTCGGCTAGTATTGGACAATCCGGACGATGATCACCCGTGCAGGCATCAACAAGAAGCGAAAGCGTCACCCGCATCTCCGTCAGTTCAGCGATCTTGTTGTCGATCCGTTTGAGATGCTGCTCGGCGATCTCCTTGACCTCGGCGCTGGCGCGTTTGTCATCTCCATAAAGTGCAAGCAAACTACGGCAGTCTTCTATGCTGAAGCCAAGAGCACGCGCGCGGCCCAGAAAGGCTAACCTGTGTGCATCTCCTTCGCAGAAGGTGCGATAGCCGTTCGAACTGCGCAAGGGCTTCACGAGGCCTATATCCTCGTAATAGCGAATCGTCTTGGCAGGCAGCCCCGACAGGATAGCGACATCTCCGATATTCATTGCACCTTTCCTCCGTATTCAGCGGCGACGGGGGTGGTGGGGACAACCCTCTCAACACCTGAATCTATTAAATTGGATTCATCCATTGCCGGCCTGACCCAACGCAAACGCAGAGCGTTCGTCAGCACGAAGGTCGAGCTGAGAGCCATCGCCCCGGCAGCCAACACCGGCGACAGCATCAAGCCAAAGACGGGAAACAGCGCCCCTGCTGCTAAGGGAATGAGGGCAACATTGTATCCAAAAGCCCAAAACAGATTTTGACGGATGTTGCGCATGGTGCGGTCGGAAATCTCAAAGGCATTGACCACGCCACGCAGGTCACCTGACATCAGGACGACGTCGGCTGACTCGATCGCAACGTCTGTACCTGTACCGATGGCGATGCCCACGTCCGCATGGGCCAATGCCGGCGCATCGTTGATACCGTCCCCGACAAAGGCAATCCGCATCTTGGCGCCGCGTAGCTCGTCCAACGCTTCCACCTTGCCGTCGGGCAACACCCCGGCGATTACGTGATCGATGCCAGTCTCGCGGGCAATGACTTCTGCTGTCTCGCGCTTGTCACCGGTTATCATGGCGACTTTCAGGCCCAGATTGTGGAGGGCGGCGACTGCTGCACGGCTGGCCGGTTTAACAGGGTCCGCAACTCCGATCACGGCGGCGACCAGCCCGTCCACCGCGACGTACAGTGCCGTTCGCCCACTAACGGCAAGGCGCGTTTCGGCATCCGCGAGTGCGCGAACGGAAAGCCCCTCCCGGGTCATCAGCCGATCCGCACCGACCAGAATCTCCCGACCGGCAACACGTGCCCGCACACCATAGCCCGTGATGGACTCGAAGCCTTGGACGTCCTGCGAAACAGACCCTTCGGCACGCCCAGCGCGTACGATCGCTTCAGCGATAGGATGTTCCGAGCGTGCCTCGACCGCCGCGACCAACGCCAACACCTCTCCGTGTTCGAAGCCATCGGCCAACACGAGGTCGGTCAATTCCGGGCGGCCCTCGGTCACCGTGCCGGTCTTGTCGAGCGCGACCACGTCCACGCCGGTCAATTGTTGCAATGCATCGCCCTTGCGGAACAGCACTCCCATTTCCGCCGCGCGGCCGGTTCCAACCATGATCGAGGTGGGCGTGGCCAGGCCCATCGCGCAGGGACAGGCGATGATCAGCACAGACACGCCTGCCACCAGTGCGTAGGAAAGTGCGGGCGACGGCCCGACGACCATCCAGACCAGCACCGTGAACGCTGCGAGCGCCATCACCGCAGGTACGAACCAAAGTGTGATCCGATCCACCATGCCCTGAATCGGCAGTTTGGCCCCCTGGGCCTCCTCGACCATTCGAATGATCTGCGCCAGCGTCGTGTCGGCACCAACGCGTGTGGCGCGGAACTGAAAGCTGCCGGCACCGTTGACTGTTCCACCAGTGACGGGATCGCCGGGTACTTTGCTTGCAGGAACCGGCTCCCCGGTGATCATGCTTTCATCCACATGGGCACTGCCTTGGGTCACCTCGCCGTCCACTGCGATGCGTTCACCGGGGCGCACCACAAGAATGTCACCGGTTCGAATCCTCTCGATGGGCACGTCCTGCGGTTCGCCGTCCACAAGAGCCCGCGCTGTCCGTGCCTGCAACCCCATTAGCTTCTGGATGGCAGCACCGGTTCGGCCCTTGGCGCGCGCCTCCATCCATCGTCCCAGTAGGATCAGCACCACTATCACCGCTGCCGCCTCAAAATAGACGGCCCGCGTGCCATCGGGCAGCAAAGAGGGGGCAAAGAGTGCGACGATGGAATAGAGATAGGCTGCCCCAGTTCCCATTGCGACGAGGCTGTTCATGTCTGGTGCGCCCTTCAGGAGGGCTGGAAAACCTGCTGTGTAGAAATGGCGGCCAGGCCATGCAAGTACGATAGTAGTCAGAACGAATTGGATCATCCAGCTGGTTTGATGCCCGATCGTTCGCCCGATAAGTTCGTGCATGCCCGGCACAATATGCGCACCCATTTCCAGCAAGAAGACGGGAAGCGCGATTACCGCAGCGAACGCTGTCCTTTTGGCAAACTCCCGCGCCTCGCTTTCCTTTCGGGTGCTGCGGTCCTCGATCACCGAGTCGTCTGCGCTCTGGGCAGGGTAGCCTGCATCTGCGGCCGCCTTCAGCAAGTCTGACAATTCGACCACACCCTCTGCAACGGTCACTTTCGCGGTCTCCGTCGCGAGATTGACGTTTACGTTGAGCACACCAGACACTGCCGCAAGTGCTTGGTCCACACGTCCCACGCACGACGCGCAGGACATGGACGACACATTCAGGCGGATGCTCCGGGTCCGGGCGGGATAACCAGCTCGTTCCAGCGCCTCGACAACATCTGGGATGACCGCGGAAGAACCAAGCCGGATCAGTGCAGTCTCGGCCGCCAGGTTCACATTAACCTCTTCAACACCGGGGATAGCCAATAGCGTGCGTTCGACTCGCCCGACGCAGGATGCGCATGACATGTTCTGGACAGAAAGCCGCAGCTTTTGTGTGGCGGGCATGAAGATCTCCTTATAGCTCGCAACATAGCTAGAGCTTCCACTCGCTGGAAGGTCAAGCCTGTCAGATTGTTTTTGTTTGGCCCTTGACCTTCCCGTACTGGAAGCACTCATGTGAAGGGTTGAATGAAGGAGAAAGACATGACGAGCTATTTTATCCCAAGCATGAGTTGTGGACACTGCACTGCAGCAATCGAAAATGCGATCAAGGCAATTGACCCAACAGCAAGCGTTTTGTGCGAGGTGGCTTCGCACACTGTTTCGGTAGAAAGCTTTCTAACCGACCGTGCGATCTCGGTGGCGATCCGCGATGCGGGTTATGAAGTTGTCGCCCCTTCGTCTTCCTGACGTAGAAACAGCATTAGTCGAACACGGGTCCATAATAGTGGGCTGTGCCAGTCCGCCTATCCTACCGTTCAACCTGTCTACCAATAGATGACGTAGCCCTGCCGAATCCGACTAATTGTGGCTGGAAATTTCCATTTATGATCCCGTGAACGGGAGAAGGAGAGCTCCATCAAAGCATCGAAGTTCTGCAAGGTGCCTGTTGCGTTTGACTTGGGTCATTGTGTGTAACCGTCATGTGCAATCTATTTCGCGGTGTAAATCGGACTCGTAACAAGCCTCAAAATGCGAAAGACGGAATTGTAATGGTCAAAAAGGAAAAAGCTAAGACATTGAACCTGGATGCAGGACCTGAGCATTCTTTGCTGGAAGGGCGTAGTGCATTCTTCGGTTTTTTGATGAAACGTCTCGGCAATCGGGCCGATGCGGAGGACGTGTTGCAAGAGTTTTCCATTCGGGTGCTCGCTCGCAAAGATCAACTGCGCGAAGCAGACCGTATGGATGCTTGGCTCTATGCCATTTTGCGCTCGACCCTGAACGATCACTACCGGAGGTCGAAACGGCTGAACCGCTTGACCGATGCTGTCGCCCGCGAGCCCGCGGCGTGGATACAAGAGGCCCCCGAACAATTGGGCAAACTTTGCACTTGCCCGGGTGGATTGATCTCGGATCTCCGCCCCACCGATGCCCAATTGATCCAGCGGGTCGACTTTGGTGAGGATGATCGCATTGCTGTCGCTGCAGATTTGAAGATTAGCCGTAACGCGCTGGGCGTGCGCTTGCACCGGGCCCGTATGGCGCTACGCGAAGCACTCTTCGTACATTGCGGCACGTGTTGCGAAACTTCCCGCAACGACTGTTATTGCGCGCCAGAAGGCTGCGAGAACGAAGAACACGGCTCGAGTTGCGTTACAGAAATCAAGCCGTCCGACCATATCCGCCCAACCGTGTAAGAATAGTCGCTCTGCGACGTCTCCCTATGTGAACCTGCCCTTTGGGTGACAACGCAGGAGTATTCGATGGGACAGAAGACAGAGGCTCGGATTCGGCAACGAGGCAGTTTGCGTGCGACCGATGCGGAACTATCTGCGCTTGTAAGCCAGATGGCGTGCCGATGTGCGAAATGCACGAATTATGACGATGCACCCCTGGCACGGGCAATGTTTCAAAGCGTCGAGGAACGCGGCCAGACCTTGGACGCCGCTGCCGGATCGCTTGGGATCGATGTGGGGGACGGTGCCTATTTGCTGGCTGGTTTGCGCCAAGACGTTGCGGTCGATTTCGCGTTGACACTACTGATTGGTCGAAAACCGGACCTTCTGAACCGGCAGGAGGAGCCTGTCTGATGTGCGCTCAAAACTCTCCCGCTAGAAGGCGCCTTCAAGGATGCTTCGGGCGCATGACGGCTTGTCCTTAAAGCTACAAGAGGCATTTTGGACCGCAATCGTCGCGGAGCGCCCCAAAAAGTAACGAAGTCCGGCTCGGATGCAGTGTGCCCTGTCCCCGCCCGCGCTGATAACGGTGGGGAATACCGCCGCCGCGAACTTGAAAAGGAAATTCCACATGCTCGCAAAAGACATCATGACAACGACGGTGATCTCGCTCTCATCCAATGAAACTGTTGAGGAGGCAGTGCGTCTGATGCTCGCTCATCACGTCAGCGCCTTACCTGTGCTGGATGCTGAGGGGGAGGTGATCGGCCTCATTAGCGAGGGGGATCTGATGCGAAGGGTCCGCAATACGGGCGACGTACGCCGATCGTGGTGGCTCGAGATTTTCGCTCGAGCGTCTGAAAACGTCGAGGAATTCGTCAAACTGCGTAGTCAACACGTCGCGGACGTCATGACGCGAAAAGTCTTATCGGTAGATGAAGAAACGCCAGTCAGTGAAATTGCGAAACTCCTTGAGACACATCGAATCAAGCGCGTCCCGGTGTTGCGTGGAGGCCTGCTGGTCGGAATAGTGAGCCGCGCAAACCTGCTCCACGCCCTGTCCAGGGCTGACCAACGCGGACTTCCTGAGCCGTCAGACGATGATCGTGAATTGCGTATCAGAATTGACGCTGCGCTGAAGGAAGTGCCAGTCGCGTGGTCCAATCTCATTAACTATTCGGTTGAAAACGGAAAAGTATCCGTGAGTGGCTTGGTAGACAGTCGGGCAGAAGAAAACGCGATCCGTGTTGCCATCGAGAATGTGCAGGGAGTGCAAAATGTGCACCTGCAGTTGGGGCTTGCACCTACCTGGGCTTATTATGGGATCTGAGAACGGGCCGTGTGCCGGCGCCAACTACAATCGAAGATGGGTGGGAGCTACAACCCGGTCCTGAAGACGTCGGCGGTGTTTTTCTAAGGAGTGCCCAATTGACCTGGATCACAAGAACGATCCTGCCTGAATTGTTTGCATGAAGAGACAGAAAAGGCGTCTCCTGTCGAAAGCTTGTCTGAACAATATTGCCTTTTTGTCACGGGCATGTTCGCTCTGGCACCGCAGTGCCGATGTTTGTGCTTTCGGCGGAATTCGACTTTCGTTTGAAAGATGGCGTCCCGTACGCACAAGCTCTTGGGATTGTGCAGACTGGTGAGGTCGGTATTGCGGCGGTCAGTTCCGACCAAGACTGGGTCCAATCATTGCCAGTCAATTCCTGGCCGCCATACTGCGCTTTTGCCGGTATGGGAAACGGTTCTTTGGGTTTGCATCATTGAATGAACCGTTTGAAATAGCCCCTGACTGGTTTGCGTCATCACGAACGTCTGGTTTGCTCCGTCCCCGCGCAAACCGCCTGTCGCAGGCCTAGCCGCTTTCAGAGGTCGGCAGCATTCCCCTTGTTACCGCTCTGAGAGCGGGCCAACGAACGATTGCGGTCAATCTGTAATGGTTTGCCACCAGCAACGTCTAAAGCGTGAAACCCACAGCAAAGGAGGTCATCATGGATCTGAAACCTGCGAACTAAACCGAACACGGTTCCAAGGAAAAATTGGACGGACATTGCAACAGCACAGGCCGATCACAGCCAAGGTGCGCAGTAGCAGACATCAACGGATCGTCAGCAGAAGGCCAATTAGGTTTGAGGAGCGATGATTCAAACGAAACAATGGGTGATGACGGGAACCAAATTATGAGCGGCTAAACTCGACCTTTGGCCAGCACCTATCCAAAATGGACAGACAATCATTATGGCCTTGTCGATTAGATTTTACAGTAATTAGAATACTATTGCCTTTTTTTCGACGATTCTTCGCGATGAATCATGAAGATTCCATATTACAAATACGGCATGCAATAGCTATCTAAATATTTCACCAATTTAATATTGAGATAATTATAGTCAAAGACTACATAATAACTCTAACAGAATTTGCAAAATTGCTTGATCATTCGCATTTTTAACAGTGCGTATAGTTAAAGAAAGAGGAAAACGGGTATGTCCACAATTTGGGACAACAAAGCAAAATCGAGCAGACGTGATTTTCTCTATGTGGCGACCGGAACTGCGGGTGTAGTTGGTGTAGTTGCGGCGATCTGGCCATTTATCGATAGCCTAAACCCATCGGCCGACGTCCTGGGGCAAGCTAGCATTGAAGTATCGCTAGGGTCTATCGAGGTGGGACAGCGCGTAACTGTCAAATGGCGCGGCCAACCAATTTTTATCGACCGACGTACACCTTCCCAGATTGCTTCCGCCGTTGCAGATGATTCAGCCGAATTGCGCGACCCGCAAACGGACAGCGAAAGGGTCCAAGACGCTGAATGGTTAATCGTTGTTGGTATTTGCACGCATTTGGGGTGTGTGCCTTTAGGGCAACGGAAGGGTGATCCGCAAGGTCAGTGGGGTGGTTGGTTTTGTCCCTGTCACGGGTCTCATTATGATACATCCGGACGCATTCGAAAGGGTCCAGCGCCAAAAAACCTGGTTGTCCCGCCCTATCGATTGGCGTCATCCGGCACGGTTATCATTGGGTAGCGTTGCATCGAAGAGGACCAAGATGATGTCAGCAAACTATAAGAAATCGCTTCGTTTCCTCGGTGCTGCAGGGACCGTCACTGGCTCGCGGTATCTGGTCGAAGCGGGGAAGCGCCGCATTCTTGTCGATTGCGGATTGTTTCAAGGCTTCAAGTCTCTTCGAGATCGCAATCGCAAACCGTTTCCGGTACGTCCCGCGTCGATCGACACCGTTCTTCTCACTCATGCTCATCTGGATCATTCCGGCTATCTTCCAGCACTTGTTCGTGCTGGCTTTTCCGGAAAGGTTCATTGTACTCAGGCTACCGAAGACCTGTGCGGTCTGATCCTGCCTGACAGCGGACATATCCAGGAAGAAGAGGCGCGCTACGCGAAACGCAAAGGATACGCCAAACATAAAAACCCGACCCCTCTTTATACGCTGAACGATGCTAAAGCCGCACTCAAAAGACTGACCCCGCACCCTTTCGGACGGCGGATCGATCTTGGTGACGGCATCACTGCCACTTTTATCCCTGCTGGCCATCTGCTTGGTGCCGCACAGATCCGGTTGGAACTTGGCGACAGAATTGTGCACTTCAGTGGCGACCTTGGTCGCCAAGCCGATCCGATGATGGCCCCCCCCGAGCCTTTTCACGGTGCAGATGTACTGGTTTGCGAGTCAACTTATGGCAACCGGGCTCACGCGAAAATCGACGCGGAAGCCGAACTCGCCCCATTTCTAAAGCGCACTTTTGCCCGCGGGGGTACGGTGCTGATTCCCGCTTTCGCTGTCGGACGCGCTCAGGGAATTCTCTATCATGTAGCCCGGCTGATGAAACGCGGTGAAATCCCCCACGTTCCGGTCTTCCTGAATAGTCCGATGTCGGTTAACGCCACTGCCATCTACCACCGTCACCACGAAGAGCATCATGTCACATGGGAAGATTGCAAGGCGATGTTCGATATCGCCGAGCGAGTTAACTCGGTCGAGCAATCAAAGGAACTGAACACCCGCCAGGGACCAATGATCATCGTTTCTGCCAGCGGAATGCTGACTGGAGGGCGCATTTTGCATCATATCGCAAGCTTCGGCGGCGACCGGCGCAACGCAATCTTGCTCTCAGGCTTTCAAGCGGGCGGTACGCGTGGCGCTGCGCTAGCCGAGGGTGCCAAGACGCTTAAAATGTTTGGGCGTGAATTCGCAATTGAAGCTGAAGTGGTTCAGTTGACTGCGTTCTCAGGCCACGCTGATGTAGGTGAAATACTTGACTGGATGCGCCACGCTGACCGTCCGCCTCAAATGACCTATCTGACGCACGGGGAACCATCCGCGTCGGATACCTTGCGATCGCGCGTTCAAGACGAACTGAGCTGGAAAGTGCGTGCCCCGGAACACCTAGAAACCGTCAATCTGGATCGACCCCGATGACCAACACCCTGTCACTCATCCCATCGGGTATTGATACGTATCGTCAGGCAGTCGTTTACATGAACGAGGATTGCCATATTTGCCGTGCGGAGGGCTTCTCAGCCCAAGCACGTATTCGTATTGATCTGAGTGACCGCTGGATAATCGCGACGTTGAATGTGGTGGCGCGAGGCGGGTGGTTGGCGGTCGACGAGGCTGCGCTCTCAACTTCGGGCTGGGAGGCGCTGGGCGCGCAGCTGGGTGCCCGCGGGCATTTTTCCCATGCCGACGTGCCTTTTTCTGCCTCGTCCATACGCGCCAAGGCTTACGGCCGCCGTCTTGATCAGAACAGCTTTTCTGCCATCATCCAAGACACACTCGACAATCGGCTTTCGGATCTTCACCTTGCCGCTTTCATCACCTCTTGTGCAGGTGACCGCCTGAGTGAGAGCGAGACAGTAGCTTTGACCCGTGCCATGCAGACTGCAGGCGAAACGCTTGACTGGGGCGGAGCAGTGGTTCTTGATAAGCATTGCGTGGGCGGCCTGCCAGGAAATCGGACGACGCCCATTGTCGTTGCCATAATAGCCGCAGCAGGGCAGCTTATTCCAAAAACCTCGAGCCGTGCGATTACGTCACCTGCCGGAACCGCAGATACGATGGAGGTAATGGCGCCCGTGGCGCTCGACGCCGACGCTTTGCGAAAGGTAGTAGAGCTCGAAGGTGGATGCATCGTATGGGGGGGCGGGTTGAACCTCAGTCCTGCCGATGATCATTTCATTCGCATCGAACGGCCACTCGATTTCGATAGCACCGGACAAATGGTTGCGAGTGTGTTGTCCAAAAAGGCGGCAGTCGGCGCAACGCACGTGCTTATCGACATGCCGGTGGGTCCAACAGCCAAGGTCCGCTCAACCGAGGCCGCCGCGGCGCTGGGCGTAAGACTGAAATTGGTGGGAGCGGCAATCGGCCTCAATGTTACGCTGCATCAAAGTGACGGCTCCTCCCCGGTTGGACGTGGCATCGGCCCTTCGCTCGAAGCACGGGACGTGTTGGCTGTACTCAGGCGCGCGCAGGAAGCGCCGCTGGATTTGCGCGGACGCGCGCTAGATTTGGCAGGCAAACTCCTCGATCTAGCACCCGGTGCCCGCGCCGGGCGGGGCCGTAGAGAGGCAGAAGCGCTTCTTGATAGCGGGGCCGCAGAAGCTAAGTTCTTGGCTATCTGTACCGCGCAAGGTGGATTCCGCGAACCTGACGCTGCAGCGCAGCGCATCGAAATAACCGCAGGGGTATCGGGGCAACTTATCGCTATCGACAACCGCCTGATTGCCCGGATCGCAAAACTGGCCGGCGCACCCCGCCAAAAGAGCGCTGGTGTTCGGTTGCTTGCACGAACTGGCGACCAGGTCATCAAGGGGCAACCGCTCTATGAAATCCATGCCGAGACACCCGGCGAACTTGCTTATTCGGCCGGCTATGCGGAAAGCCACTCCAATGTCCTGACGCTTTCGGAGGCGGCAAAATGATCCTGATCCCCTTCCCTGAGATGTTGTCGCTCGCGCAAGCGCTTGCACCAGAACTTGGCGGCGAGTTACGTCATCTCGACTGGCACCGTTTCCCCGATGGCGAGAGCCTCTTGACCCTGCCAGGTGATCTGGATGGAAGCGATATTGCGCTGCTCGCCACCCTCCGCGACCCTGACCGGTTTGCATTACCGCTGCGCTTTGCCGCGACAACAGCGCGGGAAATTGGCGCACGTCGTGTCGGGCTAATCGCGCCCTATCTCGGTTACATGCGTCAGGATCGCCGATTTCAAGTTGGTCAAGCAGTCAGTGCGCAACTCTTCGCAAAGTTTCTCGGCGAAAGTTTCGATTGGCTGATGACAGTCGATCCGCATCTACATCGTATCGCTCGGCTCGACGAAGTGTTTCCGATGCCAACGATCCGTGTGGCCTCAGCTCCACTGCTCGCAGACTGGATCAGGGCGAACCTGCCTGACGCCGTTCTTTTAGGCCCCGATAGTGAAAGCCAGCAATGGGTGGCTGAGGTGGCGAGGCTGGCCGATCGGCCCTACGAAGTCTTGCGCAAGACTCGAACGGGCGACAAGAGTGTTGAAGTCAGTGTGCCGAGGAGTATCACGCTGCATCAGGGTACACCGGTTATCCTGGACGATATTGCCTCTTCGGGCCGGACCATGGTGCGCGCCATCGAACGGCTTGCTGCTACAGGCACCCGCCCACCGGTTTGCATCATCATTCACGCGGTATTTGCAGGCAGCGCATATGAAGACATTCTTGCTGCGGGTGCCGCCCAAGTGGTTACTACCGACACCATACCGCACCCGTCAAACGGTGTATCGGTCGCAACATTAGTGGCGCACGAGATGCAATCGATACTTAGCACATCTATAACGGAGCAGAACTCTTGAAGAAATCAAGCAATATGGCGAGAAACCTGGTTCTCGGGTTTTTCGGTATCGCCGCAGTGGTCGGGCTATACAAGACATTCGCGCCGTCAAGTGCCCCTATGTCTGGATCGATTGCCAGTCAATTTGTCGAGCCAACGTTGTCAGCGGCCGCGCAGGAAGGGGAGGCCCTGTTCAACAAAACCTGCGCCGCCTGTCATGGGCAAAACGCCCTTGGTACCGAAAAAGGGCCACCCTTTATTCATGACATATATAATCCAGGCCACCATTCCGACGACGCTTTTTTCTTTGCGGTCCAAAACGGGGTGCGTCAGCATCATTGGCCCTATGGCGATATGCCCGCCCAGGCGCAAGTCAGTCGGGATGATGTCGCGAAAATCGTAACATATGTCCGGGAACTGCAGTCCGCTAACGGTATCGCTTACCGTCAACACAAAATGTAGGTGCTTCCATGCCAGATCATCATCCCACCGCTGCTGCCGCCGCCCATTCTTCACCTGCAGGCTCTCCGAAGTGGTTCGTCTGCCCGATGCATCCTGAAGTCAGGCAGGCAGGCCCCGGCGACTGCCCGAAATGCGGCATGCACCTTGTGCCAGAGGGGGAGGTTGCGGGGTCTTCCGGCCATCATCATAAGCACAGTGATCAACATTCCCAGCACGCGCATACGCACCGCCCTGCCGCCATGAACGGGAAGTATGACACAGTGCCTGCGAACCATTCTGGCGCGGTCTATACATGTCCCATGCACGCACAGGTACGTCAAACCCGTCCCGGCTCGTGCCCGATTTGCGGTATGGGACTGGAATTGGAAACTGCGGCGATGGCCGAGGACGGGCCTAACCCTGAGCTGGTGGATTTCACTCGTCGGTTCTGGGTTGGTACCGTTTTGACGATCCCGTTGCTGGTTTTTACGATGGGACCCTATCTGGGGTTCGGCAGCGTGCGCGACATCTTTGGCGAGCGCATGACACTGTGGATCGAGCTAGTGCTCGGGACGCCAGTTGTCCTGTGGTGCGGCTGGCCCTTCCTGGTGCGCGGTTGGAATTCCTTCCGCCACATGAACCTCAATATGTTCTCGCTAATCAGCATGGGAGTGCTCGCGGCCTGGCTTTTCAGCATCGTGGCAGTGCTGTTCCCTTCCATTTTCCCCGAGGGGTTCCGAGACAGCGAAGGCCATGTTGGAGTCTATTTCGAGGCGGCGGCAGTAATCGTCACACTCGTATTGCTAGGTCAGATAATGGAGCTCCGTGCGCGTGAGGGCACCGGCAAAGCAATCCGTGCTCTTCTGGATATGGCAGCGAAGACTGCGAGGGTGATCCGCAAGGACGGATCTGAAGAGGAGATACCACTTGAAGATGTGCAAGTTGGAGACCGCTTGCGCGTTAGGCCCGGCGACAAAGTACCTGTGGACGGTGTCGTTGTGGATGGGCGCTCGTCGGTTGATGAAAGCATGATTTCCGGGGAACCGGTACCGGTGGAAAAAACACTCGGCGATATGCTGACCGGAGCCACGATCAATGGCACTGGCAGCATGATCATGGAGGCCAAACGTGTCGGTTCAGATACTATGCTCAGCCAGATCGTCCAAATGGTCTCAAATGCACAACGTTCGCGCGCGCCAATACAAAAATATGCAGACCAAGTAGCGGGCTTCTTCGTCCCGGTGGTCATTGGCATTGCTGTTCTGTCATTTATCGCCTGGGCGATCTGGGGACCCGCGCCGGCATTGTCCTACGCGCTGATCGCGGCTGTGGCAGTACTGATCATTGCATGCCCCTGTGCGCTAGGCCTCGCCACGCCCATGTCCATTATGACTGCGACGGGGCGCGGCGCTCAGGCGGGTGTCCTAATCAAGAATGCTGAGGCGCTGGAGCTGTTTGAAAAGGTGGACACGCTCATCGTCGACAAGACGGGGACGCTAACAGAGGGTAAGCCGAAGCTGGTCGCAGTCCTGCCGGAAGTCGGCCACGATGAAGCGGAAGTGCTCAGACTTGCGGCATCGCTCGAACGGGGTTCAGAACATCCGCTTGCCGAGGCTATCGTTCGCGGTGCCGTGGAACGAAATGTTAACATGACCGATGCGACCGACTTTGAGGCGGTGACGGGCAAGGGTGTAAAGGGAAAGGTTGACGGCAGGTCTGTTGCCCTGGGCAACCTCGCCCTGATTTCCGACATGGGGTTGGACGGCGGTGACCTTGCAGTAAAGGCCAATGCCCGTAGAGACGCAGGTGAAACAGTTATGTTTGTGGTGCTGGACGATGCAGTCGCCGGACTTGTCAGCGTCGCCGATCCAGTCAAGGAGACGACCCGAGAGGCGCTCAAAGCATTGCGTATGCTCGGATTTCGCATCATCATGGCGACCGGCGACAACGAGCGGACCGCGAAAGCAATCGGAGCGCAGCTCGGAATTGACGAAATACGCGCCGATGTACTTCCCGAGGACAAGGCGCGAATCATAAAAGAGTTGCAGGCTCAGGGTCGTAAAGTCGCCATGGCTGGCGACGGCGTCAACGATGCGCCGGCACTCGCACAGGCGGATGTCGGGATAGCGATGGGCACAGGCGCTGATGTCGCTATAGAGAGTGCCGGCATCACCTTGGTCAAGGGTAATCTCGATGGTATCGTGCGTGCCCGCCGCCTCGCACGCGCCACTATGGGAAATATCCGCCAGAACCTCTTCTTCGCGCTCGTCTACAACGCTTCCGGGGTCCCTGTAGCAGCCGGTCTGTTGTTTCCATTTTTCGGCATTTTGATCAGCCCGATGTTTGCGGCCTTTGCAATGAGCGCTTCATCAATTTCGGTAGTGCTTAATGCGCTCAGACTACGTAGTGCAAAAATCTGAAGGAGCGATTCACAAAATGAAATGTATCTGAGGAGATTAGATGGCCGAGATACCCGTAATCGCTTCGGAGATACTGGGGACTGTCGCGCCCATCGAGTGCCCGCTTTACTGCAGCCCATGAGACGTTAGATGCATCCCGTTTATTCAGACTCAAACTAAACCAAAATGGAGGCAACCCAATGAAACCTGCAACTCTACTGATGATTACGGCTACTGTATTGGCAGGCATGTCGCCGGCCAATGCACAGCAAGCTGAACGGGACATGTCGATGATGTCCGGCGGACTGCTCTTGCCCCGGATGGACGCACTTGCCGGGCGCAAACTGTTTGCTTCCAAAGGCTGCGTTGTCTGCCACTCGGTCAACGGCGTGGGCGGCGAAGACGCCGCAGCACTGGATGCCGAATTCATGGAATTGCCGATGAACCCCTTTGATTTTGTTGCCAGAATGTGGCTCGGCGCCCCAGCGATGATTGAAGCGCAGCGGAATGAGCTCGGTGAGCAGATCGTGTTTACCGGCGAGGAACTGGCCAACATCATCGCTTTCGTTCACGATTCCGAGGAGCAGCGCCTGTTCTCAAAGGACGATGTTCCCAAACAGATCGCCGAGATGATGGAACATATGGGAGCAGAAGGTGATGCCCATTCCAAATGAGCCACAAATTACACCAAAGGGGCAAAGAAGGGCTGGCCCTGAAATCTGGCTAATTGGGGGAGCGGGTGATGTTGGCAGCCGTCTGACCTCGCTCCTTTTGGACCGTACGAAGGCTGCAATTACTATCATCTCCCGCTCGAATAGAATTTCCGGTGGTCAGAATCCGGATCGCCTTTGCTTTCGTACTGTCGATATCCGAACCAAAGGTGCGGCAAGGATGATCCCTCCCAAAGCGCTGGTGGTTAACCTTACGGAGGCAACACCGCCGGAACTTGTGGCCGAAATGGTCGCAAATGGCTGTACATTTCTCGAGACTTCGGCCTCTCCTGCTTATGTAAACGCCCTCCGCGACGGTATTCGAGGCCGCGATGTCGGCGGCGTTTTGATTACCTGCGTTGGCATGGCGCCGGGCCTGATCGACTTGATGGCTGAGTTTATTGCGCGGAACGAACATATTAACGCCGTTGATATCGGAATCGAGATGGGATTGGGCCGGCATTATGGAGCGGCGGCGACAGAGTGGTTTCTAGCAACCGCGGGCACGAATTATTTGCTTTTCCACAATGGAAGCCTGGTGCAGACGCCTGCGGGAGCCTTGCAACGGCTCTTCGTCTTTGATGCTTCTGAAAGTGGGCGCCTTGCCCTTGGTTTCGGTTTCGCCGGACGGGAGATATTGACGGGAAAACCAGCGGGTGCCTTATCAGGTAGGAGGTATTTTGTGGCTATTGACCCACCTCTTGTTACCCGTTCGCTGAGTTGGGCACTTAGCCTCGGGCTTGGACCTTGGATTGCCCGCAATGCTCAATGGCTATCCCGGCAATTGTCACGGTTTCCAGGAATTGGGCAAATCCGCACGCGTATGATTGTGGAAGGTTTGTGTGACGATGGAATGCCAACTGCGTATGCGCGCGTGACGACTGGCGATCAGGCTGACGCAACGGCGACAATGATTCTGGCTACCCTCAACACAATCATGAGTGGCAACGTATCGCGAGTCGGTCTAGCAACAATTATAGACTATCTGACGCTGGCGGACTCTATTGCCGCTCTTAAAGAAATATTACCGGAAACCCGTATGGACATTTCCGGCATTGAGGCCAAAGCATCGTGACTGATCTTGTCCCCGATTTTCTGTTGGGTCTTTGGAGAAGTCCGGCGCGGGCTATTGTATGGAACAGTTCATCACATTCCGTGCAGGCCATGAAATCCGCCAGTCACAACGATCGGTACGAGGAATATCGCCGAAATTGCCAGGGTCAACGCCTTTTCCCACAGGCGACGCAATCGAAACACCAGCGATATTGTTAAGACGAAAACGAGCAGCGCCTCGAGCGGCGCAACAATACTTCCAAAATATGCCGGATCCCAATATGAAAATGGGCTCGCAAATTTCCAGTCGGTGAAGGGCCACAATTGCTGTCGCGCATCGTCATGGTGGGTCAGAAAATCCACAGCCGCATGCGCAAGTCCCGATCCGGCAAAGGCGGTCAGTGTAAACACGCGAAGCAGATACCCGGCAGCCAAGACAAGTCCCCAAACCAAGAAGCTGTGATCGATGGCGAAGACTCGTTGCCACCCATCAGAGAAATAAAGGATACCGTACACGTCCTGTTCCGGCACTCCCGTCACTTTGGTCGCAAAGAGTACCATGGCGATCATGGGCAGGTCGGGGGCAAGGCCTCCTGCAAAAGCAGCGATCAGCGATCCTGGCCGATCTTGTTTTGCCCAAAGTGCACTGCCTATGATCATATGAGTTGGCGTATTCATCTCGCGGGACTCTTATTTTCCTCAGATATCTCGTGTCTCAATCATAACCAAGTCTACATAGGTGGCAATTGAGATGACCATTTTCTCAGGCACCGCTCGACTCGTAGAAATCCTAGCATCTTTGCTCCGGAAAATACGCGCTCTTTGGCACTATGACCCTTTAATCGATGATCATCGCGCTGCGGAGCCGTTCGCGCGAGAACACGTGACACTCGAACCCGTTATTACCAAATTCGGCCAGGTCATAAGCACCCGGCGGGGTCTTTTTGCCGCGACATTTTTTGATCTACAAGCTGCATCGGCCGCGTTCACACCCGGATTTCAGGCTATCATTCCTGACATTCTGAATCATGAGAATGATTACACCAACGCCTAGTCGCTGTCGCGATTGGCTTATGCTCTTGAAGCCTGATAAGCCCAGCTCTTGCAAGCCTTCTCCTGACCTTCATCAGTTGTCATCGGCTGTTCGGCAGCACATTGTTTAGGTTTGTTGCTTCAGCCACAATTGTCTCGCTCGTACAGCACCGATTGATGCCGTGGTCCAGCGCCAATCCCAGTTAAGGTTAAAACATCATTGAGTTTGAACAGTGGGCAATGAGCGGGCATCTTCGGCATTGAACATCGGAGACTGCACATGACGCCGGCACACTGGCAAGCGCTGACCAACAGGATTTCTGCACTGGTTCTAAATCCAGCGACAGCGATTGCAGGCACACTGTGCTGTGCCGTATTTCTTTACATGCTTGAACGGTCGATTGATCACATGCCGTTCGTTATCCTCTCTGTCCTGGGCATCGCCACAGTGCTTTTCCTGTTGACCCGCCGTATCTACTTTTCGATCTATGCCGCCCTTACGGCCACGGTGATTATATCAATTGCCTCTGTGCTAAAATACCGGACCAAAGGTTTTGATCTTCACATCTACGACTTCATTTTCACCGGAACGGATCCAAAAGCCTTCGCCTTTCTCATGAGCGGGTTCGCGACCTATATTGTACCCATTGCGGCCCTCATGCTCTGCTCCTTCATAGCACTTTCTGTTGTGTTCATTTGGGAGAGGAAACGCCGGATGAACGTTCTAAGACGAAGCGGACTGGTAGCGATCACCTTTGCGCTAATTCCGATCAGTTACCCACTAAGAGCAGATGAACCGCGATTTTTTCACTACCTTGGCGGCTTCAATGCGTCTGCATTTTTCGTGTCCCTCCTCGATGTCAGAGACGCAGCCATCGGAGAAGGTATCGCAGACCGCCTGTCAAATATGTCCCCTGTCGCTCCATTCAGCGCCGACGGACCTTGTGAAACGACGGGGCCGAAGCCAGATCTTTTTGTTGTCTTGAGCGAAAGCCAGACCGATCTCAGCCAATTTGGGCAATACGGCCTCGACCAGCAATTCTCCAAACGTTTCAAGTCAGCGGATGGAAAACGTCGCACCCTTCACGTGGAAACCTTTGGTGGTGGCACGTGGATTTCCAATTTCTCGCTGATGACAGGACTATCCAGTCTCGATTTCGGATGGCGCGCGCCCTATCTCACTACATCGATGGAAGGAAGAATTCACCAGTCGCTGGCGACCGAATTGGCACGCTGCGGCTACAAAACTGCGGTTCTCATGCCGATGGATCATGGTTTCGTCAACGAAGGGCCATTTCTCGAATCTATCGGCTTCGATGAAGTTCTCGACTATAACCGTATTGGTGCTAGCGAATACGCCCATCGTGATCGCTTCTACTTCGAAGCCGCCCGGGCATTCATCGAGGAGCACAGGAAAACCGATGGCAGACCGCTGTTCCTGCAAGTGCAAACCATGTTCGCTCATTCGCCCTATACCGACCAGTTGGCGGAATCCGAGCCGGACAGCTTCAGTGAAAGCGGCATCTTTGAACTTGACGAGTATGTTCGGCGGGTAACCAAATCCCAAAAGGATTTCGAATGGTATCTCGGCCAGGCCAGGGCTGATAGCGAAGAGTATCCATCAATTGTGCTTGAATTTGGCGATCACCAATCATTCGCCACCCTCGAGGTCTTCAAGCATCTCTATCCGGACTTCGCAATCAACAAGCTCGAATCTTCGGCATACCAGACCTATTTCACCGTTCACGGCATGGGAATGGATTTGGATATGCGCCCATTTGAATTCGCCAGCTTGGATATCGGATATCTCGGCGTATCGCTGCTTGAAGCTGCTGGAATGGCAAAATCTCCCATGTTTGCTGATCTGGCGGCGCTCAGGGACCGGTGCGAAGGCCGACTTTACTTCTGCGCCGACCGCGCTGCGGTAGACCTGCATCTGCAAAAACGTATTGCATCAGGATATCTGACTGTCGAATAGGCTGCAGACGATGAATGGGGTCACCTGATAGCAACCCATTCTGAATATATTTTCGAACAGTTGACAATTCGACCTATTGAGAGAGAACTCCGTCGGCAATATTATCCAATTCTTTGGGAGTCGAGTCACGTAGACGAGGGGCATCCTTGTTGGAGTGGCTCAAAGATAATGCTGGATGTTCGAGCCAGAAGCCGGAATCCCCTCATTAAGAAGGTCAATTCGTACGAAATCAGCTGCAAATGTCAACACCGGAGAGAAAGTGCACCACTCATGCATTCTGCGGCGTCGATTGGCGGGGGCTATTCCGGTTGAACTGCTTCCGGCGGCTGTGGTCGACTTTGATGAGGCCGTCGATCAGAAAAAATTGGAATCTGAAAGGGAGAACAACCGGCGTCCAAGGGTCGACAAACGCTGAAGCCTTTGTCCAGGAATACTTCGGCGAAGTGGTAGAGATCCGGATCTATGACAAGCAGAACAGCCCCAATCTCAACCTTTTAGCGGGACGGATTGATGAGGGGTGGCAGACGTCTCCGTCTGGAAGGCATTTCTCGAGTCGAAAGACGGCGCCTCTGCGAAGCTTTGTAGACCTCGGATTTCCGGCGGCCTGTTCGGCCCAGGCGTGGGTATTGGTTTGCAAAAAGGAGGACACGGCTCTGGCCGCCAAATCTGGTGACGCAATCAAGACCATCAAAACGGACGGTACGTTGACGACCATAAGCTTCAAATGGTTCGGTGCGGACATGGTCACACAATAGATCAACAACCAGAATCCGGCCGCTACCCGTCTTCCATGAAAGTTTGCGGCCTGAGTGGTGCCTAACAGAACAGGAAAGCCGGAAACCGGAACCAACAGCCCGGACACTCGCGGTCCGCTTTCGAAATCGGTGTCTGCCACCGTGACATCCTCGATCTTTGGATATTGAGCGTCTTGACGTGAATCGAATCCATGGCTGCTTGCTGACTGAAGCTCGATGGCTCAAGGTTACTCAATAGTGTGAAGACGCTCGCGGACACTACCCACATGGGCACCACTCGTTCATTGCAAGCAAATCCAACAGGCATGGATGGCGGCGCAAGTTGGTCCAGCTCCCGTGCCAGTGCCAGTGCCAAGACCAGATCATCAATTGCCTTATCCGACGGGATACCCGCAGGCGCTCTAAATCACTTGAAGCCAACGCACCTCAGTCGTTCATCCCTATTCGTGATTTTGAGAGCCATGCGAACCGAGCTGAAAGCTCTCGTTCTTGGTTCTGCAATCGTGAGCGCCCCCATGGATTGGGAAAGAACACAGCAACGGAGCCGCTGCAATTGCGGAATGCGGCTTGCGCTGCCCACAACTTGCTCTGGCTACAGGGCCGCCTCCGTATTCATGACCTATCAATTCTCGTGATCAAGAACTCCTGATCAGTGCACCAAAAAATTGGCCTCCTTGTCAAGCCGGGAAAAACGACCCGTGAACGGCGCCGCGACGGTGAGGGCGGACCGGATATCTTTATCTTTGGATTAGACGTCTGCCGAGCTCAAAGACTACCGCCATGGTTGACCAATCAGCTGCCTCTGCTGCACGCATGGGTGCCAGCATGCACATGTTCCTCAGCTACCGGGATGAAATTCGACAGACGAATCCCTGCACGTCATGTGAGATGTAGAGCGGTCCAAACCACCGAAGAGCTCGTGAGCCGTTGGTGTCGAAGGCATTCTATCTTCGGGGAGACCTATCGCCCCCGAATTGTAATGCTTACCGGCACTGCGCGTCTACAGAGGCAGAAAACGCCCAAAAAGCCGCGACGAAAATTGGAGGCCAAATCATGCCGCAGAAACACGAACTTACCGGCTCAATGGGCGTCACCGCCGGGCGACTATCGATCTATGCAGTTGGGATGAGCACGGGGATATTCCTCGCGATATCCTTCGTCTTGTGCGTCGGCTTCGGCCTGATCTTTCCTTCGATGACGATGTATCAGGCCTGGGTCCCACTTCTTCCTGGCTTTGTTTGGATCAGCCTGTCGGGCTTTGTCATCGGGCTGGCCGAGGCCTTCGCCTACGGCTGGTTTATCGCGATCGTATTCGTGCCGCTGTTCAACTACTTTTCCCAAAGGGCTGCCAAATGAATGATGTTCACCACATGCACGCTGCGAGACCGAAGGCGTCGACCATGGACAAACCACCGGTCGTCTCACCGACAGCGCCCGTAGGATCGCCAGTTTCCTACCACCAGGATCTCTGGGAGCGTTCGATCCTGTTCTTTGACACTCTGCGGCAGCGCGCCGACAACATGCGCGACCATGAACGGGCCGGAATGCCACCGTTGCTGGATTTCAAGTATGAGACTGTGCTGGATGCGCGCCGGTTTGACACTCCGGCGAACTATGCCCTGCTGAAGATCACCGAGATCGATGACGACTGTCTTGACGACTGTCTCGACCCCGAAAAACCACCGGTAATCATCATCGATCCGCGCGCCGGGCATGGTCCCGGCATTGGCGGCTTCAAACGCGACAGCGAAGTAGGCATGGCGATGCACGAAGGCCACCCGGTCTATTTCGTGGTGTTCTTTCCCGAACCGATGCCCGGGCAGACACTGGCAGAAGTGCTGCACGCGTTGCGCCGCTTTGTCGAGGAAGTGGCCGGGCTTCACCAAGGTAAACCGCCTGTACTCTACGGCAACTGTCAGGCGGGCTGGGCGGTGACACTGCTGGCCGCCGATTGCGAAGGGTTGGCGGGACCAGTGGTTCTGAACGGCGCGCCGCTGTCCTATTGGGCGGGCGAAGATGGCGTGAACCCGATGCGCATATCCGGTGGCCTGCTAGGTGGTGCCTGGCTGACGCACCTGATGGGCGATCTGGGCGATGGAAGGTTCGATGGCGCCTGGCTGGCGCAGAATTTCGAAAGCCTGAAGCCGGAAAAAGCGATCTGGGAAAAACACGCCAATCTTTTGACCAATATCGACACCGAAGCCGAACGCTTTCTGGATTTCGAACGCTGGTGGGGTGGCTATTACACGCTGAGCAGCCCGGAAATGATGTCGATTGTCAAAAACCTGTTCATCGGCAACAAGCTGGAGCGGGGTACGATGGAAATCTGCGACGGCTGCACCGTGGATTTGCGGCAGATCACCAGCCCTATCATCGTCTTTGCGTCTTACGGCGACAATATTACTCCACCGGCGCAAGCGCTGGGATGGGTTGCCGAAGTTTATGTCGATACCGCCGACCTGATCGCGGCGGGACAGCGAATCGTCTATCTGACCAACCCCCATGTCGGGCATCTGGGCATATTCGTCTCGGCCAGCGTGGCAAAGCTGGAGCATCGGGCCATCCTGGAAAGTCTGGACGAGATCGAGGCGCTGGCGCCGGGCCTTTACGAAATGAAGATCGAAAACCCCACAGGCGATCCCGACTGCCACAAGTCCGATCTGATCGTGACCTATGAGCCGCGCGAAGTGTCTGGTCTGAAGGCGGCTTATCCGCACGAAGCGTTCGAAAAGGTAGCCGAAGTCTCGACGACGCTTGACAGCTTCTACAGCGCCTTCGTCAGCCCCTGGGTGCTGGCGATGACCACGCCGGCCAGTGCCGACTTGCTGAAATCACTGCATCCAATGCGGACAAGCCGGTACATGTTTTCCGAGGCGTATAATCCATGGATGCGCGGTGTGCGGATGATGGCGCATTCCCTGCGCGACACCCGCCAGCCATTGCCCGCCGATCATCCAGGGATCGTCGCGGAACGCAAGGTGATGTCCAATGTGGGGCAGATGATTAAAGGCGCGCGCGAACGCCGTGACGCAACCTACGAACAAGTCTTCCGGCTGCTCTATGGTGGCGGCTCCAAACCTGCCCAAGCGCCGCCGACTGTGTCCGGTGCAGTCAAATCAAAGGCCAGCCCGAATAACTCCAAACCTGGCAAAGAAAAACGCCATGCTGTCGGGAAGTGAGGTTGTGTTGAGCGTCTTCATCGGCAGTCGCTTGCCGGCCATGTCGCTGTTCTCGCGTCTGCGCAAATACCCAACCGTTCTGGCTTTCGGGACGCCCGTGATCAATCAGAAAGTTTGCCCGGATGTCAGATAGCGCCGTCCTGACACTCAACGCCGGCTCATCCAGTCTGAAGTTCGCGATCTTTACCAATGTCGAACGGCCTCGCCGGCTCTGGTCGGGCGCGATTGAGCGCATCGGACTGCCGGGTGCCCGGTTTCGACTTTCGGATGCCCGAGGCGCGGTTTTTCGGGAAAAGACCGGAACCATCGCCGACCATGATACCGCTCTGAAACGGCTGCTCCTCGCCATTGAACATGAGGCAAGCGGAGTCAAACTGGTTGCCGTCGGTCACCGGATTGCCCATGGCGGACCTGACTGCGACTGCCCCGAACAGGTGACGCCCACACTACGGGCGCGATTGCAACAGCTGACGGCGCTTGCCCCCCTGCATCTTCCCGCCAATATTGCCGGGATCGATGCGGTGCGGATCG
>TARA_R110002051_G_scaffold75897_1_pt1 | contig 28262 bp, 28 predicted proteins | sample TARA_R110002051 | Tara Oceans TARA_R110002051 (sample SAMEA4397023) | marine metagenome | biome: Polar Biome; feature: [MES] marine water layer (ENVO:01000295) within the mesopelagic zone...; material: water (ENVO:00002006), including particulate matter (ENVO:01000060) such as......
CAGATCAGATGAAAATGCCATAAGACAAGCGAAGTCGAAGGATGGAACAGCAAAGAGCAGAAGCCCGGCGCTTGCGCTTGGGCCTGCCTCGGGAAATCGCAGTGCGATTTCTGGTCCTCGGCAGCCCTCAAAGACCAAGCACTTTCCGTGCAATGATTGTCCGCTGGATCTCGTTCGTGCCGCCATAGATGGACTGGGCACGTCCTGCAAAATACGTCGCCATGTCGCGCCCCGGTGAGCCGCCGGGATCGTTCTGGCCTGCCCAGAAGCTGAAATGCGGCTGGGCATAGGCGCCCGCGGCATCCACCATCAGTTCGGTGATCTGCTGGTGGGTTGTCGTGGCGAGGATTTTCACCGTCGAGGCCGCATCGCCGGGAGAGCCGCCCCGGGCGGCCGCTGACAGGACGCGGAACACCGTCATCTCCAGCCCGTCGACCGCCATCTCGGCTTCGGTCAGGCGACGGGCGAACCCTTCATCGTCAATCAGCCGCTCGCCGCTGCCGTCCGGCGTGGACATGGCCACATCGCGGATATGGCGCAGCATGGCGCGTTTGCCGCCGATCCGGGCGTAGGACGTGCGTTCGAAGCCGAGCAGGTATTGCGAATAGGTCCAGCCTTTTCCCGCCTCGCCGATTCGGTTGTCCTCGGGCACTTTCACATCCTCGAAGAAGACCTCGTTCAGGACGTGATTGCCGTCGATCGTGATGATCGGTTTCACAGTGACGCCCGGCGCGTCGATGGGGCAGCAGATGAAGCTGATGCCTTTCTGCTTCTTGTCCTCCTGCGAGGTGCGCGCCAGCAGGAAGATCCAGTCGGCATGCTGGGCCGCGGACGTCCAGATCTTGTGGCCGTTGAGCGTGTAGGTGCCGTTGTCCAGCTTCGCGCTGAACTGGAGGGAGGCGAGGTCCGAGCCTGCGCCGGGTTCGGAATAGCCCTGCGCCCAGCCGACCGAGCCGTCGCGGATGCCGGGCAGCCAGCGTTCTTTCTGTTCGTCCGAGCCGAATGTGTAGATCACCGGGCCGACATAAATGACGCCCATCGGGGTGACGGTCGGCACGCCCGCGCGTTCCAGTTCCTCGTCGAAGACGTATTGTTCCTCGATCCCCCAGCCGGGGCCGCCATATTCTTCCGGCCAGGCCGTGGCGAGCCAGCCCTTCTGCCCGAGGGCCATTTCAGACCGGCGCACTTCCTCCGTCGTCAGCGGCAGGCCGGCCTTGTATTTGCGGATGATGTCTTTCGGGAAGTCTGTCTCGAACCAGGTCCGCACCTTTGTGCGGAAGGCTTCGATCTCAGGGCTGAAGGAAAGGTCCATCTTTGGCTCCGTAGCTTTCCCTCAAAAGCGTAGGGCAGGGCCTGCCCGATGCAAGCCCTGCCCCAGCGTCGCCTGATTGGCGAATGCGTGGCCTTAAGCGGCCTTCTGATCGGCGATCCACTGGTCGACACGGCGCTCCAGCAGGTCGAGCGGCATCGAGCCGCCGTCGAGCACGGTGTCGTGGAAACCGCGGATGTCGAACTTGTCGCCCAGCTCCTCTTCGGCGTGCTTGCGCAGGTCCTGGATCTTGATCATGCCGATCTTGTAGGCCGTGGCCTGGCCCGGCATCACAATATAGCGCTGCACTTCGGACCGGGCCTGTGCCTCGGTGATGGCGGAATTGTCGAGGAAGTACTGCACGGCCTGTTCTTCGGTCCAGCCCTTGGAATGCAGGCCGGTGTCCACGACGAGGCGGATGGCGCGCCAGATCTCGGAGCCGAGACGGCCGAAGTCGGAATAGGGGTCTTCATAGGTGCCCGGGAATTCCGTGGCGAGCCATTCGGAGTAGAGCCCCCAGCCTTCGGCATAGGCTGTGAAGTTGATCTGGGTGCGGAACTGCGGCACGCCGGTCAGCTCCTGCGCGATCGAAATCTGCATGTGGTGGCCGGGGATGCCTTCATGGTAGGCGATCACTTCCAGTTCGCCCTTCGGCATGGCTTTCATGTCCGAGAGGTGGGCGTAGTAGACGCCGGGGCGCGAGCCGTCCGGCGTGCCTGGGAAGTAGTGCTGGGCAGCGCCCGGCTGTTCACGGAAGGCTTCGACGCGCTTCACGACGAGGTCTGCTTTCGGCAGGATGCCGAAGAACTCCGGCAGCTTGGCCTTGATGTTCTCGATCTTCGCCGTCGCATCGTCGATATAGGCCTGGCGGCCCTCATCCGTATCCGGATAGTAGAAGCGCTCATCATCCTTGGAGTCGCGCTGGAAAGCGAAGAACTCCTTCAGCGTCCCTTCGAAGCCGACCTTGTCCTTGATGGCTTCCATCTCGGCATGGATCCGGTCCACTTCGGCAAGCCCGATTTCGTGGATCTCGTCGGCGGTCATCGATGTGGTCGTGTTGTTGGCGAGGCGTTCCTCGTAATAGGCCGCGCCGTCCGGTTGCAGGAAGGCGCCGACGGCTTGGGTGGAATCCGGCGAGTTCGCCATGTCCTCGGTCGCAAACGCGATGATGTTGTCGAAGGCGTCGAGGAAATCGTTCGTCATCGCATCGGTGGCATCGGCGAGGATCGCGTCGGACTCGTCCTGGGTCAGCTCGCCATTTTCTACCAGCGTGGCGAGTTCGGACTTCACGTCTGCCATCAGGGCACTGTCCGGCCCGTCGGTGAACGGCGCGCCGGTGATGACTTTCCGCGACTGGTCGATCACGCCTTCATAAGCGAACTTCGGCGCGTGTGTGCCGTGCTCGGCGCTCTCGCGGGCCACGTCGGTCGCTTCGTTCAGGGCGCGGGCGGATTCGCGGATCCGCGAAACATAGGCGCGCATGTCGTCGGCATTTTCGACATTGTGGAAGCTGATCAGGAATTGCGGGATGAAGCCCTGCGGGCCGTTCATCTGGTCGTAGACAAAGCCATTATAGCGGAACTTCGCGGCTTCGGCGGCCTGATCGTACTGGTATTCGAAGAGGTCCCAGGACAGTTTGTCGGCATCCGACAGGTCGTCATAATTGAACTTGGCTTTCATTTCCTCGACGGCGGCCTTTTGGCGGGCCAGCTGTTCATCGGCGCAGGCAAAGGTGAAGCAGTCGATCTGGTCGTTGAGGTCCTTCCGGCCGAGGAAGGTCATCGTGATCGGACTGTCCTGCAGCGATTCCTCGTATTTTGCATCGAACCACTCATTCAACTCCTTGCTGATCTCGGCCTTCTGGTCGGCGGTCAGCTCAGTTGCGGCGGCGGGGGCGGCAGGTTTGTCGGCTGGCTGTCCGCAGGCGGCGAGCGAAAAGGCCAGCGCCAGCGCTGACACGGCAGGTTTGATCATGGGGGTCTCCGAAAAGGGATTTGTCGATAAACGATAAGGCTTGGTAGCCGCTTCCGCGTCGCTCTGTCAATTGGCAAGCGGCACGCCCGGCGCTAGGGGAGGGAGATGACTGAAACAAATTCCCCCAGAACGCTCCGGATCGGAACACGTGGTTCGCCGCTGGCCCTGATTCAGGCAAATCAGATCGCGGCCGGAATCGCTGCGGCTTCGGATGGCGCCATGACTGGCGAGATCGTCACCTTCACCACATCGGGCGACCAGCTGACGACCGAACGCCTGATCAATTCCGGCGGCAAGGGCCTGTTCACCCGTGAACTGGACGCGGCCCTGACACGCGGCGATGTCGACCTGACGGTCCACAGCCTGAAGGACGTGCCGTCCGTGCTGGAGCCGGGCCAGGTGTTCGCCGCGTTCCCGGAACGTGAAGACCCGCGCGAGGGGTTCCTGTCCCCGCATGCGAAAAGCCCGATGGACCTGCCACAGGGCGCCAAGGTCGGCACGGCGTCCCTGCGCCGGGAAGCGCAGACCCGCGCGATGCGCCCGGACCTCGAAATCGTCACCTTCCGCGGCAATGTCGCGACCCGGATGCGCAAGCTGGAAGAGGGCCTCGCCGATGCGACCTATCTGGCCATGGCGGGGCTGACGCGTCTTGGCCAGCCCGAAGTGGCAACGCCGATCCCGCTGACCGACATGCTGCCGGCGGCGGCGCAGGGCATTGTCGGCGTGGTCATGCGTGAGGACATGGACGCCGAGGCCGCCACCGTGCTGCACAGGCTGAACCATGTGCCGACTGCCGCCGCTGCGATCATCGAGCGGGCCTTCCTGCTGGCGCTGGACGGATCGTGCCGTACGCCGATTGCCGCGCACACCTTCGACAAGGGCGAAGAATGGCACCTGGTCGGTGAAGTGCTGGCGATGGATGGCGGCGCCCGCTGGCGCGCCGAAGGCACCTGCCGGAAAGAGGCCAACGAAGTTCAGCTCGAAGCCCTCGGCAAGGACATTGCGAACGAGATCCGCCAGCAGGCGGGCGGCGAACTGCCCGCGTTCGAGGGGGACTGGTGAGCCTTCCGGTCATCGTGACCCGCGCCGAACCGGGCGCCTCTGAAACCATGGCCCGGCTGGCGGCGATGGATGTGACGCCGATCGCGTCGCCCATGCTGTCGCTCGCCCGGCTGAATGTGGATCTGCCGGATCTCTCCGGCGTGCAGCATCTCGTCTTCACCAGCGCCAATGGCGTGCGCTTCTTTATAGAGGCCAGCACCCTGCGGGCGGCCAAGGCCTGGTGTGTCGGCCCGTCCACGGCGGCGGCCGCACGGGAGGGGGGCTTTGCCGCTGTCTATGAAGGCGCAGGCGATGCGGCCGCGCTTGCCGCAGATATTCTGGTGGCCCTGCCGGAAGGGACCGAAGGCGTGCTGCACGTTGCCAATGAGGCCGCCGCCGGAGATCTCGTTGCCCAGCTGAAAAAAGGCGGCATCCCGGCGGACTTCCTCGCCCTCTATGAAACCCTTCCCGCCGATGAGCTGACGCCTGAGGCGGAAACGGCGCTGGCGGCAGGCCCGGCCTGTGTCCTCATCCATTCGGCAAAAGCGGCTGCGGCCTTTGCCTGGGCCGCCGGCGGGCTGGACCAGGCTGTTATTGTGGCGATCTCCGAAGCGGCGGCCCGTCCGCTGCAGAGCCGGGAGGTCGCCGCGATCCATATCGCCGAAGCCCCGAATGAAGACGCGCTGCTCGCCACGCTCGCCGCTGTGGCCGGCGGCCTTTAAGCAGCCGGAATCCTGTGCGAGTGTAAGCGGGCTGAAACCGGATTCGACATGACAGACGATTCTATCCCTGAAAGCTCCGTCGACCCGGGTGAACCGATCGACGCGGATTTCGAACTGGCCCCCGATGAGGGGAAGGCGCCCAAAGCGGGCGGCGGACCCGGCTGGCTGGGCGCCGGTGTGATGAGCATCATGGCGGCCGGGCTTGGCGGCCTGATCGGCATTGGCGCCCACATGGTGCTGCCTCCCAGCAGCGGCCTCGGAAATGCCGATGAAGAAGTTGCCGCGCTGAACGACCGGATCGGCAAGCTGGAACAGGCCGCCCCGGACGACCGCGCCGCGCTCAAGGCCGGGATCGACGCACTGGCCAACCGGATCGACAATCTCCCCGCCGGCAATGCCGCGCCCGTGGACCTGACCGGCATCATTGCCCGGCTCGATGCGCTGGAATCCGTCGAACCCGGCGACACGGTGGCCCCGGAAGATCTCGCCCGGGCACTTGGCGCCTTGTCTGACCGTCTCGATGCGCTTGAAGCCCGGCCTCTGCCGGTAGATCTCAGTCCCCGCGTTGCTGCGCTGGAGCGGGACGTGGAAACGCTTCGCGACTCGACACTGGAGCAGACAAAGCAGGGCCGGTCCCTCGCCGACATGCTGGCCCGCGTCCAGACCGAGCAGAGCGATGCCCGCGCCGAAGCCGCCTCCGCCAGTTCGGTCGCCGAAGCGGCGCTGGCCCTGTCTGCCATCGAAGCGGCCTCCCGCCGGGGAGAGCCTTTCGAGTCCGACTACCGGGCGCTGCGCGCCGCCTTGCCGACCTCGGACGATGTCCGCGTCCTTGGCCCGCTGGCGGCGGAGGGCGTGCCAACCCGGGCGGAGCTGACAGAGGCGTTCGCCGCCGCCGCCGATGCCGCGCGCCGGACCGTGCCCACGGAAGACTCAGGCCGCTGGGGCTGGATCAACAAATTCTTTGGCGGCGCCGTCACCGTCCGCAAGGCGGATGGCAGCGATGCCGATCCGTTCGCCTTGCTGTCGCGGGCGGCCGAAGCGCTCGAAAAGGGTGACCTTGAAGGCGCCGTATCCTATACAACCCGGCTGGACGGGCCGACAGGCACGGCAATGTCCGGATGGACCGAAGATGCGAAACGGCGCATCACTCTGGAAACTTCGCTGGAGGCCGTGCGCCTCGCCCTGGCGGATGGGGGCGCCAAGACACCATGAACCGGATCATCGTGTTTCTCGTGCTTCTGATCGTGCTGATCGCAGCGCTCGCTTTCGGCTGGTGGGCCTATACGCTTCCCGGCAAGGTGACCGTGCCGATCGGGACGGAAGAGATTTCCATCAAGTCCGGCGCCGCGGTGGCGCTCGTACTGGCCCTGTCAGGTTTGATGGCGGCGGCCTGGTGGGTCATTTCAGGCATTTTCGTTCTGCCGGGCCGGATCGCCCGGTCCCGCCGCCGGTCGAAATCGCGCAAGGCGAACGCTGCCCTGACCGAGGGGCTGCTGGCCGCCGAAGCCGGCGATGCGGAAGCGGCGCTGAAGCTTGCCCGCAAGGCGGCCAAGCATGCCGAGGACGAACGCCTGAAACTGTTGCTGGAGGCGCGCGCCGCCGAAGCGAATGATGACTGGGCCGGGGCCGAACGGGCCTGGAGCCAGCTGACCCGCCTGCCGGGCGGCCAGCTTGCAGGTCTGCGCGGCTCTGCCATGGCAGCGTCCGAACGCGGCGACCAGCTGACGGCGGAAACGCGCGCCCGCGAAGCCCTCGGCCTCAAATCTTCCGCCGACTGGCCATTCAATTCCCTGTTCGACCTGCAGGTCTCGAAAGGGGAGTGGGAGAAGGCGCTCGATACGCTCACAACGGGCGAGCGCCGGGGCATGATCAAGGGCGATGGGTTGCGCCGCCGCCGCGCCGTGCTGCTGACGGCGCATGCCGTTGGCCTGCCGCATGACCACAAGAGCGAAGCCCAGAAAGCGCTGGCCGAAGCCATCCGGTCTGCACCGGGCTTCCCGCCCGCCGCTTTCCATGGCGCAAAGACGTTGATGGTGGATGGCAAGGCAAAGGCCGCGCAAGGCGTGCTGGCGCTTGGCTGGAAGGCGCGCCCGCACCCGGCGCTGGCACAGCTGGCCCGCCGCCTCGTGCCGCAGGACAGCCAGGCGAACATCGCTGAACGCCTTCAGGCCCTGATTGCGGCCCGGCCGAACCACCGCGAAAGCAAGATCCTGATGGCCGAGATCGCCATGGACAAGGGCGACTGGGTCGGCGCGATCCGGGCGCTGGCGCTGCTGGTGGAAGAGAATCCGACCGCGCGGCTGTGCCTGCTGATGGAGCGGGCCCTGAAGGGCTATGGCGACCAGTCGGAAGCGGCCCGCTGGGGCCGGATGGCGGTCTCCGCCTCGCGGGAACCGGACTGGTCGGACATCGACCCGAAAGGCAATGCCTTCGATTTCGACAAGCAGGGCTGGGCGCGCCTCGTCTATGCTTTCGGCGATGTCGGCGATCTCGTGCATCCGCGCTACGAGTCCTATGGCCGCGAACTGGAAGCGGGCCGTGTGCCTGCGCTGCCGGGGCCGGAGCTGGAAGAAGCCGCGCCTGAAGCGCCCAAGGCACCGGACCGCCCGCTCAGCCCGCCCTTGGATTACGCCTCCGACGACGACTGACCGCGCCTGCACGTGCACTGCCGGGGATGGCAAAAGCGTCTTGCGAAACCGCGCATCTGCCGGTATGAGGCGGGCCTTCAGAATGGTCTAGGCCGCTATAGCTCAGCTGGTAGAGCATCGCATTCGTAATGCGGGGGTCAGGTGTTCAAGTCACCTTAGCGGCACCATTCTTTTCAATAAAATCAAGAGATTGTTGCGTTCGAGCTTTCGGATGGTGGCCCATTTGTGCCTTGGGGTTACATTTGGGGTAACAAAAAATATTCGGTCGATTGCCGAGCTGAACCACGGATCACGATTCAGTATGTTTCCGTGCGCCACTGCCGAATTATTGCGTTGGCCGCTTTCGTATTCCACCATTCAACGAATCGGCATTCTATTCAAATGAGCCCCGAACGGCATTTGATTTAGTGAAAGGGCTGAGGAAACATATTCTCCCGACATCTTAAAGTCGCACATCACAAGGACAGAAAATATGGCCAAAAAAAAAGTTTTCGTGAGCTTCGACTTCGATAATGACAAGGCGCTGAAGGACTTTTTGATTGGACAGTCGAAGCTTCCCGACTCGCCCTTTGAGGTCAGCGATCATTCGCTAAAAGAAGCAAAGCCCGAAGCTGACTGGTTGGAACATGCGAAGCGGGCCATCGCTAGGTCCGATGTGGTAATATTCATACTTGGTCCTAAGACAAAAACTGCCCCCGGAGTGTTGAAGGAGTTGAAAGCAACAATCGATAAGGCAAAGCCCAAGTTCCAAATCATCGGGTACAAGAACGGAACGATCAATTGGGCAATTCCTGGCGCAGGCAGAACCTACGTCTGGACTTGGGAAAACCTGAAGAAGCTTCTGGCTTAATTAGGAACCATTGCTCCTCAAATTGGATAAGCGCTATAGTTTTTGCACCGGTCGTGAAGTTGTAAGCGGGGCGCGATCGCGATGAGTCGTACTCTTCGTCCTTTTTTGGCACTCCGCGTTTGGCCGGTATTCGGTGTGAGGTGGTCGCCGTGACTAAGGGTGTTTACGAGATTGTGCTGCTTGGCGCACTTGATGAAAAAGTACGCGGCGTGTTGCAGTCTACGCTTTCAACATTGCTACAAGAATTCAAACTCAGCTTGGGCCATCAAGTTATCCTGAGTGATGCGAATTCGTTCAATGAGCACAGAACCGGGATTGCCACCGTGGGGCTGTTTTTTGGTGGCAATCCCGAAGCAGACTCCCAAGTTGTCGATAAGTTGGTCAAATTCAGTATTCCTACTATTCCAGTTCTAGAAGCGGGTATGAAATTCGAAGATTCTGTCCCCCTGTTACTCGCGGGGACGAATGGTATTGTGGTCGCCGATATGGACGTAGATCTCGTCAATCCCGTTACCGCCGCTCTTGAATGCTTGGGGTTGCTCCGAGAACAGCGCAGAGTATTCGTGAGTTACCGGCGATGTGAATCACGTTCCGCAGCGGTCCAGCTCCATGATGTCCTAAGCGGTGTAGGATACGATGTTTTCTTGGATACGCACGACATTAGGCGGGGAGATCAGTTTCAAGACGAATTATGGCATCGGCTATGTGATAGTGACGTTCTGGTGATGCTGGACACTCCGGAATATTTCGAGCGGAAATGGACTCGAATGGAGCTTGCGAAGGCGCAAGCCAAGGAAATACACATTTTGAGAATCGTATGGCCGGATCACAAGCCAACGAGGAAAACAGATGTGGGACAAGCGATATTTCTAGAAAAGAACGAACTATTGGGCCCTGACGGCCCAATAGCTGATTCTACTGTCGATCAAATTACGCTAGCAATTGAAGTTCTACGAAGTAACAGCATCGCAGCTCGTTATCTATCAATTACCGGAAAACTTCGCGCAGAAGCAAAGAAGGTGGATGCGACGGTCCATGCAATCGGAGTGAACAGGTCGATCGGCATCAGACTTGAAAGCGGCAAGCAAATTTGGGCCTATCCGGTAGTGGGCATTCCGTCTGCGGCTACCTTGAATGACATCGTCGAAAAATCAAATCTTGCCCGTCAGGCAGGCCATCCAGTTCTTGTGTACGATCATGTCGGAATTCGCAGTAAATGGGCTAAACATATTGATTGGTTGAATGAACAGATAGGCTCAGTGGACGCTATCAAGGTGAGCCAAGCAGCTTGGGACCTTGCAGAACTGGAGGGGTAAGATTTGAACTCGATTTTCCTTTCCGCGAGCGTACCTGACCCATTGAGAGCTCCAGAATTTGCAGAGAGTGCAAACACTGTTGCCATAAGTTCCGCAGTGAATGCGCTGCTTTACGTAACTCTCGGAAGGCGTCGCCTCGTTTGGGGTGGTCACCCTGCAATTACTCCGATTGTTTGGGAAACTTGCGAGCACTTGGGTGTGAACTATTCGAAGTGGGTTTACCTCTACCAATCGGAGTTTTTTGAAGATGACTTTCCTGAGGAAAACGAGCGCTTCGGAAATGTTCAGTATACAAAGAATACGGGCGAGCTCGAAAGCAGCCTTCTTATTATGAGGCAGAGAATGTTTTCAGAAAGTCAATTTGATGCAGCGGTGTTCATGGGGGGGATGAGTGGAATTATCGCCGAATTCAATTTGTTCCGTGAGTACCAAACAGATGCAAAGGTTTGGCCTATTATATCGACTGGCGGTGCGACGCTTGAGTTAAAAGATAGCGCATCGATCAGCAACTTTGATCTAGAGCACGAGTTTGACTACGTTACGCTGTTTCACAACTTACTGAACATATCGCCACGTGAACGCCGTTACGATTCACCACAAGCGCAACCGAATCATACGGAAGAGCGATTCTGGAAACCAGACGACCCAATGCATTCATGAGGCTTAGGGGTTTCAGGACATTCATTGCATCCACACTCGCATAAAGACCTCGCCCCAGTTCAAGCAAGCCGGGGCGAGGAAAATGAGAGCCGAAGCCAAGCAAGCTGCGTTCGATCCTAATCAGCAGGCAGGTTGATTACCTTGCAGAAGCGATCAGCGCGGACTGCAAATGAGTCTACGCGCGCGTAACCTCGAGCCTGCCAGCCGAGCTTCTTGAAGCTGTCGCCCGACGTGCGGGAGATTTCCAGCACCAGGCGCTGACGGAACACCGCGTAGAGCGATTCCCATTCACCTGTGACCGCTGAAGCCGTGATAGGCGATGCATCGGTTGCGTCGATCTGGTTGGTATCCAGGAACGCCCTGTCACGCATGCTCGGCGGCGGCTGAAGCGGCTGGCCGGTCGTGTCCGCAAGGCGGTCGATGTGGCCGAGCGTCGAGGGACTGAGGATGAACGCCCCCGGTTCGACATTCTGCTGACGCACTTTCTGGACGGCCCTCGCGAACGGGTCGAAGTCCGTCAGGCTGCTCGCCGCGTCGACCGATAGCACATTGGCTTGATTCAGGATGCCGAGCGGTTGACCAATCCCGTTGCCGGAGAGGGCCGCGTAGTCGACCTGAAGCGCGATCTGCGATGCGATGGTCTCCATGATCATCTGGCCGAGGGTAGGGGAGTCCTCAGCAAGTTCGATTGAACCCGATACCAATACGGCGACGGTTTTCGGTTGGAAGTTTCTCGACCCGAATGCGGCGGACGATTCCATGATGTCTGTCAGCTCGCCGCGCCAATGCGCTGTTGGGTCGCCTTCCAGCGTCGGGAAGGACAGGCTGCTCGACTGCGGTGCGTCAATCATCGTCGCACCGGCTTCGGCAATGCGCATCTTGTTACGGGCGAGGTCAAGGATGCGGCCCCAAAGCGCCGTTGGCACTGTGAAGCCGCCCGAACCGCCGGAGCCGACCATTTGGGAGGCCTGCGGCGTCAGGTTCGAGTGATCGCCCATTACAACCGCTTTGACCAAGTCGCCGATAGAGTCTTCAACTTGGCCGTAGTGCTGAGCTGCGGAATCGCCGCGTTTCAGGATCAATGGCTCGCCAGGGCGATAGTCTGCCCGACCAACACTCGGAAGCAGGCTCGGGCGCCTGAGGTTGGCGTTTCGGGTCGGGCCGCTCACGGTCGTCGCGGCGGCTTGGGCTCGGGCCAGCGCGAGATGCGTTTCGCGTTCCTCCTGCTGCATGCGCCAGTCTTCCATCGGAGACTCGCGGTTACCGGAAGCCTCGCGCTGGTCGATTTCGTCGGAGATTCCCGAGATCGCAGAGCCAATGACTTCGTAGGCTGAATTCAGGGCTTCCGGAATGTCGCCTTTCGCGGGCATGGCCTTCATGAGGGCTTCGGATGCCCGGCGTAGCTTTTTCCTGCGATCATGCAGTGAGCCCCAGGATTCGTTGACCGGTGCCGTATCGACATCGGCCCTGGTGATGCCGACTTTCGTCAGCTCAGATTGGGTTTGGTTCGTAAACATAGTTCTTTCTTTCGGCTTTGGGCAAAGTCGCGCACGCAGCGTCGAGCCGCCCGGTTGATTTGGGTGAGTGCTCATCGCGCTCGCGTGGCGAAGCCGAAGAATTGGCGGGCGCGTTCGTGGAACGCTGCTCGCGCCTAAGATGTGGCAGTATTGGGCGAATTTGTCAAAACCCAATACCTTGTATTATTTGAACTTTAATTAGGTTTGCCCCCTAGGTCTAATTATTCTGGGGGTAAAAAACCCGCGCGTGATTTTTTTTGGTTAGGCCGCCGGTAACAGTATAACATAACTATAGACTTTTGACCCCCTATCCCTCTCTCAACCCCATTCGCCGTTGCCTATTCAATCGGTTCGCCAACGCGCATGTCTGGACCGAACAAGTCGTGGAGCGTGTTTGATGCATCAATGAGCTGCTTAGCAGTTTCAAGAGCTGGCTCGTTCTGATTTGCCCTCTCTTGCATCGCATGTCTGACGCCCAGATCGTACCATGCACGAAGTCTTTGCGAGACTTCCGGCCGGAATAGAAACTCTGAAGTGTAGACTGCATCAACAAACCTTTGACGCCGATCACCATCGGGGGTGTGTCCAGCTTGCAGAAATGCGTCGAACCATTCGCGCGTAGCACCGTAGATTTCCATTCTGCGGTCATACAGCTCAGAGCGAAGTTTGATATTTTCGAGTGCGACCTGGCGGCGCGTTATGCTCATTTGCTTGAGTCCGATCCAAACGGCTGCACCGACGGCAAGAAGGCCAGTCGCCAACGTTGCGAATGCTTCCCACGAGAAGCTGCACCAAGCCACGTTGCACATTCCGAATCACTCCCGTTGCTCGCGGTGATGGTAAGACTTGTTCCCCAAGGTTTCCATCACCGCGCACTTCAGCGACCGGCTATTCCGCGACGCTTGCCAGGAACGCATCAATTCCCGCGATGCAGACGAGTTCGCGCGCGCGGGCGTTGTCCGTGACTTCGACGCGGGGTCCATAGCCGATGCGCTCGAAATGGCGCGCACGGCCATCGTCGATATCGTCCACAATCTGCTGACTGACATCGTGGTCGCGGTGGCACAGGTTGATAAGGTAATTCATTATCTTGTTCTCCGTTCTGGAAGGGGCACCGACGATTCGGAATACCCGGCAGAACGATACACCATACCCCGTGGGCTTGGTGTGAACCCCACAAATCCGAACACTCATTGCCTAGCACACAGCACACTGCACACCCCCCACGCTTCGCTAGGGGGTGGTGCGTGTGTGTGCGTGTGGCAACTTCGTCGAGGGTGTCGCCGCGTACGCAAATAAGTAAAGTGTGCTATCTGTGCAGTTTGTACGTGCACTAGGAATCAACCGGTTGGAATTCAATAATTTGGGGGGCGAATATGAGACAACTAACTTTTGTTGCGGCGCTACTATTGGCGGGTAACGCCGAGGCGGGTGGACTTCAGTTCCAATGTGGTCCGTCAAAGGGTTACGCATACTACGCTGAAGAGGGGATCGCTGCTCAAGCCCCAGGTTGGACGGAGGACAGTATTAGCAAAGGCGAATCCGTAATCGATTTCGATTTGGATAACCTAACCATCGACTACCGATTTAAGTCGGCGTCAGGCGTCTGGAAAAGACCAGCAACAGATGGAGGAACTACATCCATAACGTCACTCGATGACGACATGTCATTCGTCTTCATGGCTATCTACCCGCCCGAAGCCGGTCTGATCGAAATCGTCACAGTCGCAGAAATTGATAACGAAGCTTACACTGCGACTATGCTGCTAACACAGGTCAAAAACGACTCGATGTTGGCTTCCGCGAAAATCCTGAAATCGGATTGTAAAGTAGTTGGGTTCTAGCGTACTTCCTCGCTACTTTTCGCGGGATAAAATCAACCCGTCTGATTCCAGTTCAATGAGGCCCGCGTTTAAAGCCTTATCTAAAGCCCGCGACCAGGCATTGCGGTTTGCTCCTGGCGACTTTCCGTATTTCTCATTGAACGCGGCTTTGGCTTTCGCCTCTTCAATTAGCTTTCTGCCGACCACTTCGCGGAAAATGCGATCCCCGCGAGTAAGCACGGTGGTTTCGCCCTTTACTGCTTTTTCGGCCTCGACCAACACCGCCGCCGGTTCGCATTGCTGCAAGCGGACGTGAATGTCGTCAAATGGCTCGCCGTTGCGGCTCTTGGCGCATTTGATGGAAAGTACGCCGTCGCGGCCAACACGGGACATTCCTAGCACCCGGTCACACGCCGCCCAGAAATCGACCGCCCCCTTGCTTCGGCCTTTGTCTTTGTGCCCGCTGTGATGGACGACGAGCACCGCTGCGCCGGTTATAAGCTTCAGCATTTTGCAGGTGTCCGCGAATGCGGCCATGTCTTTGGCCGAGTTCTGGTCGAGCCCCTTGGTCATGCCTGTCAGCGTGTCGATGACAATTAGCTTTGGGTCTGGACGTATATGGTCGAGTTCTCCCTCAAGTTCGGCGAAATCCTCAGGGTGATTCAGCGCCAATTCATAGGCGCCCATGTGGAACGGAACCCCCTCAGTCGTCGCGCTTCGGTGTGCACACCACGCCTGAATTCGTGCCTGTAGGCCGTCGAAGCCCTCCGAAGGCAGGTAGACCACCAGACCCTGCACGACGGCACGCCCAAGCCAAGGCTGTCCTGAGGCGACGCACAGTGCCAAATCTATTGCGGCGAACGACTTCCCTATGCCGGACTCGCCGAAAAGCATGGTCAGCTCACCCTCGGCGATCACGCCCTCGACCAGCCATTTCTGCGACCGGTCGCGCCGCATGAATTCATCGAGCGTATCAATCATCGCATTGCTCAGTGCGGGTGACGGTTTCAAATGTGCCCGTGGCTCGGATGTGCTTCAGCGCGCCATCAGCGTCATAAAACGCGACGTGTCCGTCGATCACATCGCAAGTTGCAGCGGTGACAGTGTACAATTCCCGCGCGGGCTGACTTCCCTTCGGAAGATGAGTCAGAAGCTTTGTTGCGACTTCCCAATTGTAGCCGACGGTTGGCTCCACATACGTGCCCATTAGTTCGGCTTTCCTGCGGTTCGGCGTTCCTGTTCGGCCTTGAGAGTTTCAAGCATGTAGAAAGAGTTCAACGCCATGATCGCTTCCTGTTCCGCAGACAGCGCTTCCCCGGCATTTTCCCTAACCCACAGGTCGGGAACGAGCTTCGCCCTTGTGGGTGGGTCAGACTGCCCCGCGTGTTCCAGGGCTGCCCGCGCATATGGAAAGCGGTTTAAGCGGGCAATCCTGTCATGAACGTCATGGGCTACGCCGTTGATTGTGATCGCTAGTTCTTCATCGGCGATGTTGGAAAGCGGGTCGCCTGCCTGTAGTCTGTCTATGGTTTCGACATATGCGAATGCAAATCTCATTGTACTGTACCTTCAGAGCACGTAGGGGTTTCATCGCGTTCGGCAACCCGATCCGCGATCCACGCTTCGATTTCAGATTTCAGGTATGCGATCCGCCGCGTGCCAAGCTTGACCGGTTTCGGGAAATCACCCGCCCGTCGCCGACGCCAGATTTCCTGACGGCTTAGTCCGACGGCTTGGATTACTTCATCTTGGCTCAGTAACATTGCGCACCCTTCTGAAACAGCGTGTGCGCTCAAATTACGTGTACAACTTCAGAAAAAAAGACGTATAAACAAGGTATCGATTAGGGGTGGGGGGTCAATCTAACCAGTTTCAGCCTGCGCAGCATTATTTCAGCGTACTTGAGTCTGCTGAACTCGGAATAATAGTCGTTTTTCTGATTGCCTACCCAATCCATGAAGCCCTGAAGACCGAGAATAACGAGATCAAGAACCGCATCAGACGATTGGGTAGAAAGTACTTCTCGTGCAGCAAATGCGTTCTGTCTTTCCCAAACCTTTCTGATTTCACTCTGCTTCGCGGTGGCTCGATTTCTCGTAAGTCGCTCCAGCCTAGCAGCTACTTCGGACTTCGTCATTTCATCCGTTAAGGGAGAAATGTGCTCAAGCAGGGCCGCAATGTCGCCTTGTGAAAACGCATGAGCAAACGCCTCAAAACCGGGAATCAAATTTCCCTTCCAAGCGTCTGTAACATTCTTGTTGTTTGTTGCGTTTTTGACAAATGCGTCGAAGTCCATCTTGTCGGATGAGGCGACGTTATTCGAAAAGACTAGGCAAGCAGTCAGTTGCTTCGCTAGCTTGCGACGTTTCTGGTTTTCGACTGCAACCCTTTTTCCGTCGGAACCGCTGTGTGCTGATTGATCGTGTTTGATTTTCTGCGTTCGCTCTGCACCAATCATGTTGCCAAACTTGACGCAGTCACGGTGCAGAGTTCTGGGATCGATGTCAGGAAATCCGAGCCATCGTCTATATTCTAAAAATCTTGGATACCAGTCTTCGAATATCCATTCTTCTTGATCCAGGTTGTTTGGATCAAGCTCAATGTGAAGTTTGCCGTTCTCTATATCGCTTCGGCGCATCAGCGGGGCTCTCGACAGGGTTAATATTCGTGTCCTGCAAGAATCGCGCCCAATCCTGAAGGGCTGTCCGCTTCTCGTCAGCATAGTTGAAGCGATTGTAGATCGCCGCGACTCCGCTGATCCGTCCGCTTGCGTGGTTCAAAACCGCTTCGACCACATGAGGGGGGTGCCCGAGCCGCGCCATTCCGGTCGCGGCTGTGCGCCGCAAGTCATGGATGCGCCACGGCGTCAGCTCGGCGTCAGGATCATCTTTCCGCAAGTGGCCAAGCATCAGCTTGTCGAGACGCCTCTTAACCCTCGTGAAGCCCGATGCTGTTCCGGTTCCACCCCGATCCGCCGGGAACAGAAAGCCCTTCTCTTTGCGAGAGGGGAGGGTATCAATGATCGCGTGGGCGCGGACGGAAAGCGGCACGAAATGCGCCCGGCCATTTTTGGCGCGCTCTTTCGGAATGTTCCAGCCCCGTTCGGCGAGGTCGATTTCAGACCACACGGCTTCCGAAACTTCGCTGCGGCGCTGGCCGGTGAGCAATAGCAGCTCAAGGATCGCGGCCCACGGTTCGCCCAACTCGGGTAGGGACTTCAGGAAAGCCCGAACCTCATCGTCGGCCAAAACGCGGTCACGCGCCACAAGCGGATCGGCTGGCCGGATAGCCGCCGCCGGTGAAGCTTCGATCAAGTCCTGTTCGACGCACCAACTGAAAAACCGCTTCACGTTTGCGAGAACGCGGCGGTTGCAGCCGCCTAGCGCTCGGATCAGGTCGCGGCGCTTGATGTCGCGGACATTCCACGCGCCGAACGCGGGCACGAGAACGCGATGAAGGGACCGGTCGACTTCCTGCCATGTCCGGTTTCGCGGCTTCTGCCATTGCTCGATGTGGAGCGGGACGAGCCTGGCGACTGTATCGCGTTCCTCGGCTTTGGCTTGCTGCTTAGCTTCGGCAGGGTCACCGCCCTTTGCGGCCATTGCCAGCGCTTCCCCTGCTGCAAGACGGGCATCTTTCAGGGTCATTTCAGGATAGCGCCCGAGCGTCAGTTTCCGCAGCCTGCCGCGAACCCGAAACCGCAGCGCCCATGACTTGGACCCGGTAGGGAAAACGATCAGGCGCAGTGCTGACCCGCCGTCGCTGATTTCATAGCGCTCATGATCAGGTTGGGCCGCCTCAATCCGGGCGACCGTGAGCCGTTTTGGCTGCGTCCTGAGATAAGCCGAATCCGGCAAAAACTGACCCTCGCACTCCGTTACCCCGGGTAACAGAATCGGCGAAACTGCCTGTTACCTCGTGATACCGATGGTTACATAATACCTTGTATTAGAAGGAAAATATAGCATAAGAATCAGGGCTTGAATAGGATTCGTAATGCGGGGGTCAGGTGTTCAAGTCACCTTAGCGGCACCATTCTCTTTTCCATCGCTTTTTGGCGACTTGCGCTTGCTGGTTGTCCGGAACCGCCGTTAGGTTCCGCCTTGTCCGCGCGCGTTGCGGGGAAAAGGAAGAGGACTGCCATGATGAAGCTCCAACCGTTGAAAAGCCTGCTTGCCGGATCGGTGCTCGCGCTGGCCGCGCTTGGAGTATCTGCGGAAGAGGCCGTCGCTGCACCGGACGTCGCCGCGCCTGCAATTCCGGCGGAGGTCACGGACCGGATCGATGCGCGTTTTCTGAATTACCAGACGGAGCAGCATGTGCCGGGCCTTGTCTGGGGCATCGTCAAGGATGGGGAGCTGGTCTATTTCAAGACATCCGGCGTGGCGAACCTCGAAACGGAGGCCCCTGTCACGGCGGACTCGCTGTTCTCCATCGCGTCGATGAGCAAGGCGTTCACGGCACTTGCCATCCTCAAGCTGAGGGATGAAGGCAAGCTGTATCTCGATGCCCCGGCTGAATATTATGTGCCGGAGCTGAGAGGCTGGACCTATCCGACTACAGACTCCCCGCGCATCCGCGTGCGGGACCTGCTGGCCCATGTCAGCGGCCTGGTGACGGACAATCCCTGGGGCGATCGCCAGCAGGACATGCCCGAGGAGGTCTTTACCGAAGTCCTCAAAGAAGGCGTTCCGTTCAGCCGCGCCCCGCAGCTGGCGTATGAATATTCCAATTTCGGTTACGCCCTGCTGGGCCGGATCGTCACCAATCTCTCCGGCATGCCGTATGAGGATTACATCCGTACCGAGATCATGCTGCCGCTGGGCATGATTTCGACCGGGTATGACGTCTATGCCGTGGATCAGGACCGCCGCGCGCTCGGCTATCGCTGGGAAGAGGGGGCGTTCTCGGATGAGCCGTCGCTCGGCCCCGGCGTGTTCGGCGCCATGGGCGGGGTGATGACCAATGCCAGCGACTATGAAAAATGGGTCGCCTTCCTGCTGGATGCCTGGCCGCCCCGTGACGGGGAAGAGACCGGGCCGGTCAAACGCTCGTCCGTGCGCGAGCTGTCGCAGGGCCTGAACTTCCCGCGCGTCTATACGCGCGATGGCCTGGAAGAGGGCGAGACCTGCGATGTTGCGGTGAATTACGCGATGGGCTTTGCCGTCACGGCCGAGTGCGAGCTGGGCACCACAATGGCGCACTCCGGCGGGTATCCGGGCTATGGGTCAAATGTGCTGCTTATGCCGGATGCGGGCGTCGGCGTGTTTGCCTTTGCCAACCGGACCTATGCGGCGTCGTCGCGGATCGTGCGGGAGGCGGCGCTTGAACTGGCGGCTGCAGGCGAATTGCCTGCCCGCGAATGGCCGGTCAGCGCCCCGCTCGCCGATGCCTATTCGGTTGCGGGCGCCGTGTACGAACAGGGCAGCTTCACACCCGCCGAAGGCAAGCTGGCGATGAACTTCACGATGGATGCGACCATTCCGGTCCGCGAACGCGCGCTGGCGGACCTGAAGGCAGAGGCGGGTGCCTGCGACACCGGCGCGCCGTTCCAGGCGAACGGGCACCTCAGTGGCCGCTTCACATGGACGTGCGAGGCGGGAAACATGGAGGGCTGGCTGTTGCTGTCACCAAACCACCCGCCATTGATCCAGGAACTGAACCTCAGCTTCGTTCCGGCGCCCTGAGCCGCTATTCCAGCACATAGTCCGCCTCCGCCTCATACCGGCTGGGGCGGCCTTTGGCGGAGTGGCTGGAATAGAGGTGGAACCGGTCTGCGATGAACGGGCCGCTGCGATAGGCGTGATGGGCCTCCACCCAGCGCCTTGTGTCTTCCAGCGCGGCGTTGTGCAGGTAGGCCAGTGTGACATGCGGAATGAACGGGCGCCGGTCCGGCTCGAAGCCGAGGCGGCGGGCCGCCTGTTCGCACCGGGCCGACAGGCTGCGCAATTCGTCGCTTTCGCGCACCCGTGCCCAGACCGCGGACGGTTCGCGCCGTCCGAACCAGCCGGCGCCCTCTATCGAAAGTTCGAATGGCTGGCAGCGGATGTCCCCCAGCAAATCGTCCAGGTCCCGTGCCTGGCGATAGGTCAGGTCACCGAAAAACCGCAGGGTAATGTGGAAATTCTCTTCCGGGCGCCAGCTCGCCCCGGGCAAGCCGTCCTGAAGGGCGGCCAGTCCTTCCCACAGGTCTTCGGGGACGGGCAGGGCGGCAAACAGTCTGTACATGGCCGGTTGTCTGCCTCCGGACGCGGAAAAAGAAAACCCGGCCAGATGAGGCCGGGTTTGTCCGATGTGATGAAAGTCCGGATCAGCTGCCCAGTTCGGCGAGCTTTCCGAAGTGCTCTGCGAGGAGGTAGTAGAAGGTGACCCGTGATTTCTGTCCGCCTTCCGCGCTCATGCGATCACAGATCGTCTTGATGGCCGTATCAAGCTCTCCCTGCTTCTCGGCGAGGCCCAGTTTTCCGCGGCACCATTTTTCCCGCACACGGTCCAGTTCGCCGTCATCGCTGCAGGCGACGATGGAGCTGTCCTTGTTGCGGAGGGCAATGCCGAGGTGTCCCACGATCTTCTCGGCGGCTGCCTGATTGTACCCACCATTTGCGTATTTCTTGATATTCTCGGCGTAAGCCGATGCGTCTGCCATAATTGTATCCCCTAGTGCTTTGGCGCCTCCACTGCTGGAACTGCGCCAGATTCAGAAGATTAGCCTTGAGTAAAGGTTAGTCAATCCACTTCTGAATATGCGTGGCTGACCTTCAAAAGTCGCGGCTGAAAATTTGCGAATACTTTGGCGTGTTGGGTCTCAATCAAGTACAGATTGCGGGGGCGTCAAGTAAAAGACTGGTTTGTTTGAAGTGTTTTTGCCTGGCGGGCGGCTTCCGGTGTATGAACAAGCGGAAGGGATGTCCGGTTTTGCTTGCACATGATGGCAAGCCCTCCCATATTTCGCGCATGTTCCGGGTAAATAATCCACCCGGCTAAGAGAAAGGGCTTGAAACCTATGAATGATTTCAATCGTGCTTATTCGCCGTCCGCCGGCGCGGGCTCGATGGACATGTCGGTCAATGAGGGCCTGCGCGCCTTCATGCTGGGCGTTTATCAGAAGCTTGCCTACGGAATCGCCCTGGCAGGCGCCCTGGCATTCCTGGTTGGTTCCAACACCGTCCCGGCGCTGACCGAATTCGTGCTGTTCTCCCCGTTCCGCATGGTCGTGCAGTTCGGTCCGATCGGGCTGATCCTGATTTCCGCCTTTGCCATGAAGCGGCCGTCGCCGCTGGGAACAGCGGTTCTCTACTGGACAATCGTGACCTTGCTGGGTCTCAGCCTGTCTGTGTGGGTGCTGATGGCCACCATGAATACCGAAGCGGCCAGCCGCGCGGGCATCGTCTACAGCACCACATTCATCACCATTGCCAAGGCCTTCTTCCTGACGGCCACGGCCTTCGGTGCGCTGTCGCTGTATGGCTACACCACCAAGCGGGACCTGAAGCCGATTGGCGTGGTCGCCATCTTCGCCCTCTGGGGCATTGTCGGCATGGCGCTGCTCAGCTTCCTGTTCCCGCCGTCGGGATTCCTTGAAACCGCGATCACCGTGGGTGTGCTGGCGATTTCGGGTATTCTGGTCGCGACGGACACACAGCAGCTGAAACAGTCCTATTTCGCTCTGGAAGGGGACGCGCGCAGCCTGGCCGTGATGACGAACATGGGTGCCCTGCACTTCTTCATCCTGTTCTACAACATCTTCGTCACGATCATGTCGCTCCTGTCCCGCCGATAGGACCAATCATGAATAACTACGAGAAGCCCCGCCCGGACCGGCGGGGCTTTTTCTTTGCCGAAGCAGCAGAATCCGGCGACATCGGCGATCTTTCACGCCCGGCCCGGAAAGGATCCCCATGCGCACCCTCGGCCCCACCATCGAAACCGAACGGCTGATCCTGCGCCCGCCGCAGGCGGAGGATTTCGCGCCCATGTGCGCCATGATGGCGGATGAGGAAACGGCCCGCTTCATCGGCGGAGTGATGGCGCCGCCGGCGGTCTGGCGCTCGCTCTGCACGCTGGCGGGGGCGTGGACGATCCGGGGCTATTCCATGTTCTCCGTGATCGAGAAATCGACCGGGACATGGATCGGCCGGCTGGGGCCCTGGCAGCCGGACGGCTGGCCGGGAACCGAGATCGCTTATGGCCTGACCCGCGCGGCGCAGGGCAGGGGCTATGCCCATGAAGGCGTCTCGGCGGCGATCGATTACGCGGTCGACATTCTCGGCTGGGACGAGATCATCCACTGTATCGACGCGAAGAACACGGCCTCCCTGCGGGTGGCGGCCCGGCTCGGTGCGCGCAAGCTGCGCGAGGCGCAGGCGCCCCCGCCATTCTCCGACATGACATGGGACGTCTACGGCCAGAGCGCCGATGAATGGCGGGCCCGGCGGTAACGCCTGCGTGAGCTCACGCGCTCGTGCATCGCTTGGCGGGCCCGGCCCGGTTAGGGGAAGGGCAAGAAAAGGAAATGCCCATGATCCGCACTGCCTCCCTCGCCTCCCTGCTCGCGCTTTTGCCGGCTGCCGCCGCCGCGCAGGGCGCCTCTGACGCCGCTCTCTCCGCGAAGGCCAGCGAAGCCGAACAGGCCGCCATGGCTGAAGGCATGCGGGTCGGCCCGATTGTGGGCCAACCCGCCCCGGCCGCCTCTGTCGTGGGCCCGGAGGGCATGGTCAGCTTCACGGATCTTGCGGGAGAGAAAGGCACGGTCGTCGCCTTTTTCCGCTCGGCTGACTGGTGCCCGTACTGCAAGAAACAGCTGATCGACCTGAAAGACGCCGCGGTCCCTCTCGGCGACGAGGGCTGGACCCTGATCGGGGTCTCCTATGACAGTCCGGAAACTTTGGCGGATTTCAAGGCCGCGAAAGACCTGCCCTACGGCCTGTATTCCGATACCGGGTCGGCCGCCATTGACGCGTTCGATCTGCGCAATCCGGATGTGCCTGCGGGCTCGCGTTATGACGGCATTCCGCACCCGGCCATCATCTTCATCTCTGCTGACGGCACCGTGAAGGCCGTGATGCGGGAGGAGGGCTACAAGGACCGCCCCGCCGTCGATGCGGTCCTGGCCATGGCCGCGGCACTCTGAACCGGGCAGGCGGGTTTCAACCGCCGCCGGAATGGCTTAGCGTCCGCGCAAACCATTCCGGAGATGCCTGATGAGACTGATTGCCCTTGCCGCGCTGGGGACACTTGCTGCCAGCCACACGTTCACCGCGGCCGCCGAAGAGGCGGCTGACCGTGAGGCGCAGGTCCTGGAAACCGCCACATCGCTGGCGAATGCTGGCACGTGGGACAATGTCGGCCTGCAATTCGTCGAGGACCTGACGACCGAGATCGGCCCGCGTCTTGCCGGGTCCCCGGACGAGAAACGGGCGCGCGACTGGGCGGTCGCTGAGCTGACCGAAATGGGCTTTGCCAATGTCCATGTCGAAGACTTCACCGTGCCCTACTGGAAGCGCACGCATGAAACCGCCCGTGTGGTCGGGGCCAGCGCCCAGCCGCTGATCATCACGGCACTCGGCGGCAGTGCGCCAACGCCGGAAGGCGGGCTGGAGGCGGACATTGTCCGGTTCGAGCTTCTGGCGGACCTGCAGGCAGCTGATGATGCAGACGTCGCCGGCAAGATCGTTTTCATCGACGAATACATGACGCGGACCCAGACAGGGGCCGGATATGGCCTCGCGGTCGCGAAACGGGCGGCCTGTCCGAAAGTGGCCGCCGGGAAGGGGGCCGTGGCCTGCCTCATCCGCTCTGTCGGAACCGACCATTTCCGTCGCCCGCATACCGGCGGCATTGACCGGCGCGGGCCGGATGGTGTGGCAAAGCCGACAGGTCCGATCCCGGCAGCTGCCCTGTCTGCGCCGGACGCCGATCAGCTGGCCCGCCTGCTGGAACGGGGCGAGGTCACCGTCAATCTCGATATCGGCGTGGAGACGGCTGATGCGGCGCCGTCCGGAAACGTCATTGCGGAAGTCGAAGGCGGCGCGAACAAGGACGAGATCGTGTTGCTCGGCTGCCATCTCGATTCCTGGGACCTTGGCACCGGGGCCATTGATGACGGGGCCGGTTGCGGCATCGTTGTCGGCGCCGCCAAACTGATCGACCAGCTGCCCGGCAAGCCAGACCGCACGATCCGCGTCGTGCTTTATGGCTCAGAGGAAATCGGCCTGTTCGGCGGCGATGCCTATGCCCGTCAGCATGCAGACGAACTGGGCAAGCACGTGCTCGCTTCCGAAAGCGATCATGGCGCGAGCTATATCTGGCAGTTCCAGACGAAGTTCGGCGATGGGGCGCTGGATTACGCGAAGAAGATCCAGGGTGTTCTGGCCCGTTATGGCGTGGCACCGGGGGACAATCTCGCAGGCGGCGGACCGGACATTGGCGTTCTGGCGCGCTCCGGCGTGCCTGTGGTGACACCGGCGCAGGATGGCTGGGACTATTTCGACTACCACCACACGCCTGACGACACGTTCGACAAGATCGAACCGGATGCCTTCCGCCAGAATGTCAGCGTCTATGCCGCCTTTGCCTATATCGCGGCGCAGTCGGGCTGGGATTTCCGCAAGCCGGCTGATCCACAAGACTAGGGCGGCCTGAAGACGAGAGCAGCATGAGCCCGCGCGCGCGGATCGGCCCGGCGCTTTCAGCCGTTCTGGAGGGGCTGAAACTTGCCCGCCGGGAACTGGCGGGAAGCGAGGCAGATGCGCCCCGCCGCCGCTGGGTCTCTGTTGCGCTCGTCTCGGCGCTGCAGGCCGGGCTGGTGGCGGCCCTGTCAGGCTATGAAAGTGCGGGGGAGGGGGATGTCGCAGACCCCTCCCAGCCGGACCGGATCGCGCCGGTGGCGCTGTTGCTCCGCCGGGCCCGGTCGGCCGAATATCTCAACCCGCCGGAATTGCTGGAACTGCCCGGCCGCGTGGTTCGCGACATCGAACAGGTGGTGACGGCCCGCAACAGCGTGCTGCACAGGCCGGATGAGGCCGAAAACCCGCCAGTGAACGAGGCGTTCCGTTCTGTCCTGCAGGTCTTGCAACAGGTTTGCCTGACCCACCCGTCCTTTCCAGTGAAGGAGCATGGCGTGATGCTGGCGCTGATCCGGGATGAAATTTCCGCACTTCAGCGGGCGCTGGCCCCAATTGGTTAATGTGCGGGTCATCATCTTTCGGCAAAACTGGCCGGATGATGCCCGATTCCCGCGCATACAGCTTCGGCGCCCGGATTGCCCGGGCCTTGGCACCGGCGGTCTCGCTGTTGCTGCTGGCCGCGGCTGCGCCGGACACGTTCTCGCGTGAGGAACTCGAAGCGCTGGAATCCGAAAAGCGGGTGGCCGAGCAGAAACTCGCGGCCCTGCAGGCCAGCGGCGAAGATGCCCGCAAGGACATCAACAATGTCGATGCGGAACTGATCGCCGCCGCCATGGAAACCCGCCGCCGCGAGGAACAGGCAGCGGAAGCCGAAAAGAGCCTCGCCGATCTCGGGACGCGGCGCATTACGGCGCAGATGCGCCTGCTGGAAGACCAGCAAGCCCTCGAAGACCTGCTGGCGGCGCTGGCGGCCTCGAACCGGCGCAAGCCGCCCGCGCTGGTCATTTCTCCGGGCAAGGCAAACACCGCCGTGCGCCGGGCCATCCTGATGAGCGAAACCACACCGCGGCTTGCGGCCCGGACAGAAACAGTGCGCGCCGAGATCGACGAGCTGAACGCGCTGGAGCGACGGATTCGCGGCGAAAAGGCCCGTCTGGAGGCGGCTGAAGCGACGCTCGCCCTGAAACAAGTGGAAATCGAACGCCTCGCCGCGGCCAAACGGGGCGCATTCGAGGACCTGTCCGGCGACATTGCGCGGCTGAAATCGCGTACGGCGAAACTCGGCGCTGAAGCCGATACGCTGCGGGACCTGTTGAGCGCGCTGGAATCCGATGCCCCGTCTGCGCCGGGCGTGAAACCGGCCCTCCGGCCGCGCCTGGTCTCCGCATCGCCGTCCTCACCGAAACCGAAGCCCATCTCCCCGGGCACTCGTCCGCTCGGCAAGGCCGAACTTGGCGCCCTGCAGCCGCCCGTTTCCGGGCGCGTGCTGCACTCCTTCGGCGACAAGCTCGCCACCGGCGGCAAGGCGGAATGGGTCACGTTCTCCACGCGCAGCGAAGCCCAGGTCACCGCGCCCGTTGCCGGAGCGGTGGAATATGCGCGTCCGTTCCGCTCCTACGGCATGATGCTAATTTTGCGGACGAGTGACGGATACCATGTTATTCTTTCTGGTATGAGCCGTATCTACGTCACCGAAGGCCAGAAAGTGGCCGCGGGCGAGCCGGTAGGCCGCATGCCGGACCGGTCCGACCCGCCTCCGGAACTCAATATGGAATTGAGACTTGGCGACACGGTCAAAAATCCTGCAGACTGGTTACCGCGTCGCGGGTGACACCGCTCATTGAAGAGGTTTTGTAAAATGCGTTCATTGCTGATTGGCACCGGAGTTGGTTTGATCCTCGGCGCGACGGCAGTTGGACTGTCCGCCATCGCGGCCCCGCAGGAAGCCACGCCCCCGCAAACCGATCCGCGCACGGTGACCTACCAGCAGCTGGAACTGTTTGCTGAAATCCTGGCCCGGGCCCGCCAGGAATATGTGACCGAAATCGACGAGCCGGAAGCGATGGAAGCGGCCATCAACGGGATGCTGACTTCGCTGGACCCGCATTCGGGCTACCTCAACGCCGACGATTTCAAGTCCATGCAGGTCCAGACCTCGGGCGAATATGGCGGCCTTGGCATTGAAGTGACCATGGAAGACGGTTTCGTGAAAGTCATCTCGCCGATGGACGACACGCCTGCCAGCCGCGCCGGCATCCAGCCGGGCGACCTGATCACGGCCATCGATGGCCTTCCGATCATCGGCCAGACGCTGAACGAAGCGGTCAAACAGATGCGCGGCGAAAAGGGCACGCAGATCGAAATCAGCGTGCTGCGCAAAGGGGAAGACCCGTTCGACGTGACGCTGACCCGTGAAGTGATCGAGCAGAAATCCGTCACCTGGCAGCTGGATGACGAGGATATCGGCTATATCCGCATCGCGACGTTCAACGAACGCACCACGCCGCTGCTGGAAGCTGCCGTAAACGAAATTTCCGAGAAAACCGGCGGACGCCCGCGTGGCATCATTGTCGACCTGCGCAACAATGGCGGCGGTCTGCTCGACCAGGCCGTCTCGGTCAGCGACATGTTCCTGTCGGGCGGCGAAGTCGTCTCTACGCAGGGACGCCGGGCTACCGACATGCAAAGCTACATGGCGCACAATGGCGAGGTCTTCAAAGGCGTGCCATTGATCGTGCTGATCAATGGCGGGTCTGCCTCTGCGTCCGAAATCGTGGCCGGGGCGCTGCAGGACCGCCGCCGCGCAACCATCGTGGGGACGACCAGCTTCGGCAAGGGATCAGTCCAGACCGTCATTCCACTGGGCGCCGACCGCGGTGCCCTGCGCCTGACCACGGCGCGGTACTACACGCCATCGGGCCATTCGATCCAGGCACTTGGCATCGAGCCGGACGTGTCGATCTCGCCGGCGCGCCTCACAGAGGAAGAACTGGCCAAGATCCGGCGTTTCTCCGAAGCCGACCTGCCGCATGCCCTGGCAAATGAGGAAGGTGCGGAGCGTCATGCCCTGACGATGCCGGACGAGCAGCCGCCGGAAGACTATGAAGGCGAAGACTTCCAGCTGGAGCGTGCGAAGCAGATGCTGAAGGACGGCACCATCACGGCCAGCACCGGTCTGAAGCGGGCCGGATAACAGCAATCGGTTAACCTTCGTTTGCAACCTGTTAACCGGAATGATGCAATTCTGGTCGTTCAGAGTCGACTAGATTGGATTACGAGGTTGCCACATGGCAAATCGCCGGGATGCTGAGCCGTCACCGCTGCGCGCAGGCGTTTTGCATACGGGTCTCAGCCTGTTGGTGTTTGGCGGGATAGCGGGCGCGCTGGGCGCTGCCGTCATCCTGATGGGAGATCCGTCCGAGGCGGGCCCGAAGCAGACACTTGCCCTGTTCGACACGACGAATTCCGCGGCCCCGCCGCTGAAGACCCGCCTGAAAACTGACATCGTCACAGCAAACCAGACCCTCGAAACGCCGGACTTCGGCGGTGAAACCGGATCCGGCGATTTGCCGGATCTCGGGCCCGATCTTGGCATCGATGCCCCTGATGAACGCGCGATGGCGGCGGTGGCGCCTGGCGCTGTGGTCGGGGAAGGGGACGCCGATACAACGGGCGTGCGGATCAATGGCAAGCTGGTGAAGCCTGGCGAATCCTATGGGGAAGTCACCCGGGTTGCCTCGCTGGAGCGCGCCCCGATTGCCGGCCTGACCGAGCGCC
>TARA_R110002051_G_scaffold5108_3_pt1 | contig 28220 bp, 20 predicted proteins | sample TARA_R110002051 | Tara Oceans TARA_R110002051 (sample SAMEA4397023) | marine metagenome | biome: Polar Biome; feature: [MES] marine water layer (ENVO:01000295) within the mesopelagic zone...; material: water (ENVO:00002006), including particulate matter (ENVO:01000060) such as......
TGCATTTGAAAGAGCCATTAACCTTGAGGCTAAAACAAATCCTGATGAACTTGCCAACGGTTATATTCAATTGACAAACGATTTAGCTTATGCGCAAACGTATTACGCAGAAAGTAAGACTTTATTGTATTTAAATGAATTAGCTTCTCAAGCTCATCAAAAAATTTACAAGAATAAAAAAGAAAGCGGAAATAGAATTTTGAGTTTTTGGATGACCGAATTTCCGTTGTTTTTTAAACAGTACCACCAAACACTTGGCATTGCTTTTTTAATCTTCATCATTGCTACAGCAATAGGCTCTTTATCTGCATTAAATGATGTTACTTTTGTTCGTTTAATTTTAGGTGATGCCTATGTAAATGAAACACTAAATAATATTGCCAATGGTGATCCCGCGGCTATCTACAAAGGCGGTAGTGAAATTGGTACTTTTTTGGGAATTACAATTAACAATATTAGAGTCGCCTTTTTAGCATTTGCTTTTGGTGTAATTACTAGTATAGGCACGGCATATATTTTATTCAGCAATGGAATTATGCTTGGTGCTTTTATTACCTTTTTCTATACCAAAGGAGTTTTCTTTGAAGCAAATAAACAAATTTGGCTACATGGTACAATTGAAATTTCTGTAATAATAATTGCTGGTTGTGCAGGGTTAATAATGGGAAATAGTATACTTTTTCCAAAAACGTATTCTAGGCGTGTATCATTTATGAAAGGTGCTAAAGACGGATTAAAAGTGGTAGTTAGCACCATACCCTTCTTTATTATTGCCGGGTTTATTGAAGGTTTTATTACCCGCTATACTGGCATGCCTAATTGGTTAGCTTTTACCATTATTGGCGCTTCTTTATTTTTAATTCTATACTATTATATAGCATACCCAATAATACTTAATAAAAAATATGAAAGACAATTACATACCGTTACAGGTTAACCGTGATTTTGGAGAAATAATCTCTGTTTACTTTGATTTTTTTAAACAAAACATTAAAAACTTCACAAATGTTTTTATTAGTTATAATGGCGTATTTTTAATTGGTCTCTTAATTGCAAGCTATTTACTAGTATCTGGTTTTATAGGCTTAATAGCACATGATTATGGTTATGATTATTCAGGAGTTTCGAATAATGATATAATGCAACAAGATTATCTTTATTATCTAGGATTTGGAGGCTTTATATTTTTTATAATTTTTATTTGTGTTGCCGTTTTAAACTACTCACTATCTAGTAGTTACATGATTAAATATGTAGAACATAAATCTCCTAATGTAAATAAAAATGAAGTTTGGCAATTGGTAAAAGGCCAGTTCGGAAATATTGTACTATTTGTACTTTTATTAATCCCAATATATATAGTAGTTTTTATTGCCGCTATTATTTTAGCCATCATACCCCTATTAGGGTTATTTGTTCAGTATATATTACAGTTCTTTTTAGCAGCTTGGGTAGGGGTTTCATTTTTTGATATGCTACAAAATAAAAAAGGTGTTACTGATGCTTTAGGCGAAGGCTGGCGTTTGGTTACGGCAAGCTTTTGGAAATCGGTAGGAGTTAACTTTATTATGGGTCTTTTACTTGGTATTTTATTAATGTTGGCTTTAATTATACCAGGCATTATTATTGGAGTATATACTTTTCATGTAATAGAGAATAATGTAGACTATTCACAGTCTATCATAAGTACTATTGTATATACTTTAGGCACATGTTTTATACTCATTATTGCTGTTTATGGTCAATGCTTATCTCAATTTGTAAATGGTATATTATATTATGCTTTGCATGAAAAAACATATAATGAAAATACAAGAGCTTCCATAGATCAAATAGGCCAAAACAATTAACTTGAAAAACACCATTCTTCTTATACTTCTGCAATTTGCAACACTCCTATCTTTTTCACAAGGTGTACAAGATTCTATTGTAAAAATAGATACGGCATCTGTATTAAGTATACGGCAGTTTAATGATGGTTTTTCCGATTCATATAACGGCGAAGAATTTAATTACACCACTAAAACAGGAGAATCTCAAAATTTATTAGCCCGTTTTATTAATTGGATTGGCCAAGGACTTTATAAAGTTTTTGGTATAGAACTATCTCCCCAAGTATTGGAAATATTAGAATATCTAATTTATCTATTTTTAGGCATTTTGGTTATCTACATTGTAGTAAAGGTGTTAATCAACGAAAATTTTAATTCTATTTTCCAGAAAAAAGCGAAGACTATTAATGATATAAATTTCACCGAAGAACATATTGAAAAAATTGACTTAAATACACTTCTAATAGAGGCGCTAGGCACCAATAATTATCGCTTGGCTATTAGATATCAATTTTTACTTACCCTCCAAAAACTATCCAAAAATGATAGAATTGAATGGCATTTTGATAAAACAAATTCTGATTATTTAACCGAAATTACTGAGCCCCAACTAAAAAATAAATTTAAAAAGGTAGTATACCTCTACGATTATATTTGGTATGGTGAACAAGAAATAGCTAAAGACAAATACGAAAAATCTATTTCTGATTTTGAAACTATCAATAAACTTATAAAACAATAATTTGGGAAGGCGTTCAAAAATAATTCTTGGTTTTTTAGTTGCGGTACTCATAGGTATTATCGTAACAGAAATTGTACGTCCTAGACCTTTAAATTGGAGACCGTCTTATACAGCAATATCAAAAATACCTTTTGGTTGCTATGTTCTTTTTAACGAGCTCCCTTCTATATTTCCTAATAGTAAAATAAAATCGGTTGAAGAAAGCGTTTATGATGCCCTTATAAATAGGGACTCTTCTAAACTATCCAATTTCTTATTTATTAATGACTTTATTTCGTTCGATGAGCAAGAAACAAACAAATTGTTAAGCTATGTTTCTGCCGGCAACCATGTTTTTATTGCCACTAATGGTCTTCGCGGAAAACTTGCAGATACCTTAAATATTGAAATTGAACAGCATTACGATTTACAAGAAGATATGGTAAGTGCTACTTTCACTCATCTAAACCTACCTAAAAATAAATTTAAATTTGAAAGAGGTGCCGACCCTACTTATTTTACCAGTATTGATACGAGTACTACGAAAATTTTAGGCCATATTCAGTTTAAAGAAAGTACTTTTTTAGCTGACCAATCTAAAGAAATTAATAAACGCCCCAACTTCATTAAAACCTCTTTTGGAAAAGGTAGTTTTATAATAAACACCCTACCAATTGCATTTACAAATTACTATGTGCTAGGAGAAAATAACGAATACGTTGAAAGTAGTTTTTCATATCTGAATGACTCTACTATTTTCTGGGATGATTATAAAAAATCTGGAAGAACAGTCATAAACTCACCTTTACGGTTTATACTTTCTCAACCTTCTTTAAAATGGAGTTATTACTTAATAATCTTTGGTATACTATTTTTTGTAATCTTTAAGGCTAAGAGGGAACAACGAATAATTCCGGTACTAAAACCTTTAGAAAATACATCGGTAGAGTTTGCCAAAACAGTTGGGTCTTTATATCATCAAAATAGAGATTTTACAAACCTCAACAACAAAAAGATTATCTACTTTTTAACCTATTTAAGAAATAGGTACTATGTAAATACAACTGTTATAGACGAAAATTTAATTATACAAATTGCCGCAAAAGCAGGAAAAACTATTGAGGAAACCAAAAGTTTAATAGATTTTATAGTAGGTCTTAAAAACAAACCTTTACATACGGAACAAGACACTGTAAAACTTACAAGGAAAATAAACACATTTAAACAATCGTATGGAAGATAAAACACAAGATGAAAATAACTTAGAATTTAACTCTAGAATAGACCTTTCCAAATTACAAGAGTCTGTAGCCAGAGTAAAGTTGGAATTAGGAAAAGTGATCATTGGTCAACAAGAATTGATTGAATTATTAATTGTTTCCATCTTAGCAAACGGTCATTCTTTAATTGAGGGTGTACCAGGGGTTGCTAAAACCGTGACTGCAAAATTGCTGGCAAAGACCATGAATGTAGATTTTAGCAGAATACAGTTTACTCCAGATTTAATGCCTAGCGATATTTTAGGAACATCTATTTTTAATGTAAAAACATCTGAGTTCGAATTTAAAAAGGGTCCTATTTTCTCTAATATTATACTTATTGACGAGATAAATAGAGCTCCTGCAAAAACACAAGCTGCACTTTTTGAAGCAATGGCAGAACGACAAATAACTATTGATGGTAACGAATTTGACATGCAACCACCATTCTTAGTTTTCGCAACTCAAAATCCTGTTGAACAAGAGGGCACCTACCGCTTGCCCGAAGCACAACTAGATCGTTTTCTTTTCAAAATTAAGGTACACTACCCCTCTCTTGAAGAAGAAATACAAATTCTAGAAAATAAGCATCAACAAAAAAATGACAATGTTGAAACGCTAATTGATTCAGTTTTGTCTGCAGAACAAATAGCAGCTTATCAAAGTATAATTAAAGATATTATTGTTGAGGACAATTTGCTTAAATACATTGCGGCAATAGTTAATAATACTAGGACAAATGCTAACTTATATCTAGGAGCCTCACCTAGAGCTTCAATTGCCATTTTAGATGCTTCTAAGGCTGTAGCTGCAATTAACGGGAGAGATTTTATTACCCCAGATGACATTAAAAAAGTGGTAAGCCCAATTTTATGTCACCGTATTATTCTTACTCCAGAACGGGAAATGGAAGGGTATACTGCTGAAAAAATGGTTTCAGATTTAATACAGACTATAGAAATTCCAAGATAGTAAATGTTGAAAAGAGTATTCGGAAATATATATCTTAAAAAGCGATTTTTTCTAGTTCTTACTGGAATAATTGTTTGCTTCCTCTTATCTTACATATTCGAGAATGCCATTTTCATTGCAAAATTAGTATGCTATCTATTTGTTATAATTACACTGGTAGACATTCTACTTTTATTTTTATCCATGGGCACTATTATGGCCGATAGAGTTGTTCCTGACAAACTCTCTAATGGTGATGAAAATACAATTGAAATTAAGGTAAGTACTCAATATTTATTTACGGGGTATATTACTATTATTGATGAACTCCCTTTTCAATTTCAAAAAAGAGATCTAGATTTTAAAAGCCAATTAAAAGCCGGGGAACAAAAATTATTCTCTTACACTCTAAGACCAGTAGAAAGAGGTGTTTACAGCTTTGGTAATTTAAATATTTTCGCAACTTCACCAATTAAATTTATTGCTCGTAAATATACTTTCAATAAAAATAAAGAAGTACCTGTTTACCCATCATTTTTGCAACTTAGAAAGTATGACCTATTAGCCTTTAGTAATAGACTATTAGAGCACGGTATTAAAAAAATTCGTCGAATTGGTCATACGATGGAGTTTGAACAAATTAAAGAATACATACAAGGCGATGATATTAGGAATATTAACTGGAAAGCTACAGCTAAAAAAAGTCAGCTTATGGTTAATCAGTTTCAAGATGAAAAATCGCAACCTATATATTCTGTTATTGACAAGGGGCGTGTTATGAAAATGCCTTTTAATGAACTTAGCTTATTAGATTATGCTATAAATGCCACTCTTGTAATCAGTAACATTGCCATTAAAAAAAATGATAAAGCTGGTATTTTCGCCTTTAGTAATAAAATAGAAAATAGAGTGGTTGCCGAGCGTAGAAGCTCACAAATGAATCTAATTTCAGAAACTCTTTATAACCTTAAAACAAATTTCGTTGAAAGTGATTTTAGTAGGTTATACATTGATACTAAGAGAAACTTACCGCAACGCAGTCTGCTCTTGCTTTACACAAATTTTGAAACCTTAGATGCGCTTCATCGCCAACTACCCTACTTACAAGCCATTGCAAAACAACATCTTTTAGTAGTTATATTCTTTGAAAACGCAGAACTAATAACCTACTCTAAAGAAAAACCGAAAACTACATTAGAAATATTTGAACAAACAATTGCTGAAAAATTCATTTACGAAAAACAGTTAGTTGTCAACGAATTACGTAAATATGGAATACAAACAATCCTTACCAAGCCAAAAGATTTAACCATAAATACAATTAATAAATATTTGGAAATTAAAGCTAAAGGACTCCTATAAACTTACCTTAACAAATAAGTTGCCTGTAATTCTGAAGCAATATCACCTGAGCCATTTTCCTTAAAATTTGGCAACTCTACTTCTTCGTTTAAATTAAATTGGGCAACTAAGCAGCCACAATTTTTACCATAACCGCCATTTCTTCCTCTATTACCATTATGGCCTGTAAAGACCTCTAGTGCTAAAGCCGAAACAACTCCACCCAAAGTAGTAAAAATAACATCTCTAGATTCCCAAGAAGCACCTCTAGGTTGGTCATAAAGTGTTTCTTTGGCTAACCCTGCCACCAAACTACTTCCAACAGCGCCAGCCCATGTCCAACCACGCTGTCCATTTGATATTTTTTGTGCTGCATATCCTCCAATGCCGCCAACAACTATACCTGCGCCTAAATGCTTAACAGCATCTGAACTATCTTGAGCATATAAAACGGCAACTGAAAAAAATAAATATAGAATCGCTAAGAATTTCATTCTAAATAGGGAGTTTTTTTGAATAACGGTAAATGATTTGTTCTAGTATGTTGTTAAGACATCATATCAAAACAATTACAACACAATTTACCCTACTTTACAACAAAATTACTTTACCGGGATTTAAGCTTATAACTGTAAATTTCAAAGAAAAAAACGACTAAAATTATATCTTTAAAAATAAAAATAATGAAAACAATTTTGCATAAATCAGATACCCGAGGACATGCTGACCATGGTTGGTTAAATTCTTATCACAGCTTCAGTTTTGCAAATTATCATAATCCAGAACGCATGAATTTTGGGGTATTAAGAGTTTTAAATGATGATACTGTGGAAGCAGGGCGTGGTTTTGGCACTCATCCACATAGTAATATGGAAATAATTTCAATTCCATTAGAAGGAGACCTGCAGCATATGGATGATATGGGCAACTCTACAGTTATAAAAGCGGGAGATATACAGGTAATGAGTGCTGGTACTGGAATTTCACATAGTGAGTTTAATAAGAATCAAGACAAGAACGTTAAATTTATTCAAATTTGGATTATTCCCAATAAGAAAAATGTAGCACCTAGATATGATCAAGTTTCAATTAAGGATTTAGAAACAGCCAAAGGACTTACTCAAATACTATCGCCAAATAAAAATGACAAAGGTGTTTGGATCCACCAAAATGCATGGTTTCATTTAGGTAATTACGATGCTAACCAAACAGATAATTACACTTTAAAACAAAAAGAAAATGGCGTGTATATATTTGTTCTAGATGGCTTTGTAACTATTTCTGGTCAAGACTTAAATAAACGTGATGGATACGGATTGTGGGACACAGACACTATTAATATTACTACAAGTACAATGGCCAAATTTCTTATTATGGAAGTTCCAATGAACTTCTAACTTAATATTTTACTTATAAGAAATTTTTTGTGTGTATAAAAGACACCTTTTCGGTGTCTTTTATCATTTTTAAACCTTGTACTTTATTATATTTAGAAATTATTCCCCCTAAAGATTGATCATGTTTTTAATAGCATTGATTTCTTGATAAAAGATATCACACTACAATAGCCGGTGTTTTATTTAAAATAGCACTAAGTTCAATAAATCGATAACAAACAACTTAAATAAATTGAATATAAAATCAACATACAACATATTCGAAAAAGGTAAATTATTAAATGATTTTGGAATCATAACCTTTATCTCAATGCTCTGTTCTACTATGGTATTTGTTGTAACAGTAATTATGTACACCTATGTAGAGCAGTTGATTGCAATGCTTATTGCTATAGGTTATGGCATTGGATTTTTATTAAATAGATTAAGATACAATAAAGCTACAAGGCTTTATATGACCATATATCCACCGACTACTTTTATGATAATTATTCTTTTAATAGGCGGCTTTTTTGGCCAAGCATTAGGGTTTGCTACTATGGCTTTTTTGGCATTTATTGGATATAGGAATAATCCCAAATTGAGAATATTATTTATTTCTTATGATATTTTGGCGTTCATTATACCTACCATTTACATATCATTTTATGGACCTTTTTTAGGGGTTATAGATGTGCCATTCGATGAAATTCTTGTATTTATTGCTTGTTTAGCATGGCTCTCACTGACTTTTAGAATGTATGACGAAAACAAAACTCGTAACTACACCAATTCTTTAGAAAAGAACAACACAGCACTTATCGAAAGCGAATTTAATCTTAAGCAAACACAACTTGTTCTGCAAAATCAAAACAATAAACTTGCCGTCCTTAATAACGAATTAAACTTAAAAAACAAACATATAGAAGAGTTTACTTTTATTGTCACACATGACCTTAGAGGACCTTTAAACAACATTAATATAATTGCCAAGGAATTACAAACACAACATTTATTAAAGGATTACTCAAACACTCTTAGTTTCTTATCGCACTTAGAGAGTAGTTCTGCTAGATTAACCGATTTGGTAAACGGACTTCTAAAATATGCAGAAATAGGCAATTCTAGCCAAATGGAAAGAATAAACGTAAATGACATAATAAAAAACGTTTTAATTGATATGTCTGAACAAATAAAAACAAATAATGCAACCATTTCATTAGGAGAAATGCCTGTTCTAATTGCTAGGGCAAATGACATAAGAATGCTTTTTCAGAATTTAATTCATAATGCTTTAAAATTTACTTCTTCAGACAAGAAAGCATCTATTATAATTAACGCTGTTAAAATACCTGGCTTTTATAAATTTAGTGTTGAAGACAACGGTATAGGAATTCCCAAAGATGAATTAAACAATGTTTTTAAAGCTTTTCATAGATTACATAACCAATCGGAATTTGAGGGTTCCGGTATTGGGCTCTACGGTTGTAAAAAAATAATTGATCACCACCAAGGTGAAATATGGATTGAATCTACTGAAAATATAGGTAGCAAATTTTTCTTTACTATTAGTACTAATTTAGTAGAACATAAAACCATAGCAGAGCATACTTAAATAAAAAAACAACTTATGAAGCAGAATTTTCTAATTCTTGTATTGATATTTTTATCTTTAATTGCCAAGGCTCAAGAAACTGCTGTAAAACTAGGTGTCGTTGGACTTACTCACGGTCATGTTGGATGGATTCTAAGTAGAGAATTTAAATCAGATATTAACATGGTAGGTATTGTTGAGCCCAACAAGGTATTAGCACAAAAACTTTCAACCGAATTCGGCTTTTCTATGGATCTCGTTTTTGATACTATGGAAGAAATGATAAAAGTTGTAAAACCAGATGCCGTTGCTGCATTTGGTAACATTAAAAATCATTTAAAGGTAGTTGAAATAAGTGCTCCCAAAGGAATTCATGTTATGGTAGAAAAGCCTTTAGCAACTACATTCGAAGATGCTTCAAAAATACAATCTTTGTCAGAGAAATATAAAATACATGTCTTAACGAACTATGAAACTTCTTGGTACGAAACTAATGTAAAAGCCAATGATTTATTAGATAATGGCGCAATCGGAGAATTAAGAAAGGTAATTATAAGAGATGGGCACAAAGGTCCAAAAAAGATAGGTGTATCCAACGAATTTTTAGAATGGCTAACTGATCCAGAATTAAATGGTGGTGGCGCCATTACCGATTTTGGTTGCTATGGAGCAAATTTGATGACATGGATAAACAAAGGTAAGCGACCTAATAGTGTTACCGCCGTTACACAACAATTACAGTCCGAAAACAATCCTAATGTTGATGACGATGCTACTATTATACTAACTTATGATAATGAAATGGCAATTTTACAACCGTCATGGAACTGGCCAATTGGAAGAAAAGATATGGAACTTTATGGCACAAAAGGAGCTATATATTCTGACAATCCTACACAATTAAGACTAAGAATTTCAAAAGGTTATAGCGATTATACCGAAGAAACATTTCTTTTAGGTGAACGTAAAGAACCCTTCAATGATCCGTTTGCCGTTTTCGCAGCCGTAATTACCGGTAAATTAAAATTAGAACCATATAATGTATACTCCTTAGAAAATAACATAATTACAATGGAAATACTGCAGGCAGCTATTGAAAGTTCTAAATTAAATAAGACTATTTTACTTCACTAGAATAAACATTTAACAGTAAAAAGGCTAGTTTTATATTTAATTATTAGTATATTTAAAACACTAAAAATCAATACCTTAAACAATATAAGGTTTCCCTCATTAGTTAAATTTTAGCAATAATCTAAAAATAACATAATGAAAACAAAAACCGGTATAATAGTCCTTGCTGCTTCCCTCATTACTTTAGTTTATTTTATAATCCCTTCATCGAGCTATGAAAGTCTTGACAACACCCAAAATGCTTCATTTTATTCCATTAAATGTACAGTTGCTAAATTTTTATTGAATGATGTTGATACTACTCAACAAATTGCACCTTTGTTTGAAAACCTCGGTAATCTTAATTTCTCTATAAGTACAAAAGATAATCTGGCACAGACATTCTTTAATCAAGGAATGAAACTAACCTATGCTTTTAACCATGCCGAGGCGCATCGCTCGTTTATGGAAGCTTCACGTCTAGATCCAAATTCGGCAATGTCCTACTGGGGACAAGCTTATGTCTTAGGCCCAAATATTAATGATCCCGAACCACTAGATGAAAGAAAAACAAAATATAATGAGGCTATGAGCAAAGCATTAAAATTAGCTCCTAAAGCCTCTAAAAAAGAACAAGCTTTAATTGAGGCACTAACTTATAGATATAGTAAAGATTTAACCAAAAGTGTAAAGGAATTAAATATCGCTTATATGGAAGCTATGACTAAGGTAAGTAAGCAATTTCCAAAAGATGCCGATGTACAAATTCTATTTGCCGCGGCTGTAATGAATACCGTTCCATGGAACTATTGGGATGCCGATGGAAATCCCTCACCTCATATCGCTGAAGCTAAAGTTGCGCTTGAAAAAGCTATGAACATCAATCCAGAACATCCTGGAGCACACCATTATTATATTCATATGGTAGAGCTGCCACATCCAGATCTTGCCATTGCCAGTGCTGATAAACTTGGAGGATTAATGCCTGCCGCTGGCCATATTGTTCATATGCCCTCTCATATTTATATTCGAGTTGGCAGATATTTAGATGCTGTAAAAGTAAACCAAGCCGCCATTTTGGCCGATGAGGATTATATTTCACAGTGCTATTCTCAAGGTATGTATCCTTTAGGTTATTATCCACACAATATTCATTTTTTATGGTCTGCAGCTACTTTGTTGGGCAATAGTGAGTTAGCCATAGATGCTGCCAAAAAAACAGCAGAGAAAGTACCGGCCGGTGAGCTAATTACATTACCTTTTCTTCAAAATTTTGCATCGGTTCCTTTATTAGCTTATTTGCGTTTTGGAAAATGGAATGAGATTCTAACCACTCCCAGCCCAAATTCCGAGATTAAACACTTGAAATTAATTTGGCACTATGCAAGGGGTATCGCTTTTATAAGAAAAAAGAACTCAAAAGAAGCATATGAAGAATTACAAGCCATTCAAGAATTAATAGATGACCCAGAAATGAAAGAACTTGTTGCAGCTGGTTTTGATAATAGCTCAACAATTGGAAAGGTAGCATTTGAGGTAATTTCTGGAGAACTTGCAAGCCTCAATGGAAATTTCGATAAGGCTGTTGAACATTTAAAGAAGGCAGTAGAATTAGAAGATGGTTTAGTTTATACAGAGCCTGCCGCTTGGTACATACCAACAAGGCAAAATTTAGGTGCCATTTTACTACATTCAAAAAAATATGAAGAAGCTGAACTAATTTACAAAGAAGATTTAAAGGTCTTAAGACAAAATGGATGGTCATTAATGGGACTTTATAAAAGCTTAATAGGTCAAGGAAAAATTGAAGAAGCAAATATTATAAAAGAAGAATTTGAAAAGGCTTGGAAAAATGCAGATATAGAAATAACCACTTCTGTTTTTTAATTGATTTAGACTAAAATGCTATTCTAATGATGCTAAGCCAAAAAGACAAACATACATGGTTGATGGTTTTTCTAGTAGCTTTCTGTACTTTTATTATAAGTTATATAGTGTTTTTTTACAAGGCAGATTTACCCATATATAACCCAGCAGATTTAAATCCAGAGTTGGTAGATTATAGTGTTCAAGAAGTGGGTGCTAACCATGTAGTTTCAGACTTTAAGCTAATAAACCAAAATGGAAAAACCATTACTCAAATTGATTATTTAAATAAAATATATGTAGTAGATTTCTTTTTTACACGTTGCCCTAGTATTTGCCCAATAATGGCAAATAATATGAAAAAACTTCAAGAACGTTTTTTAAGCACAGAACAAGTAATGCTTTTATCACTTTCCGTAACTCCTGAAATGGATAGTGTTCCAATTTTAAAAGAATATTCAGATAAATATAATGCCAATGCTATTAAATGGAATATTGCAACTGGTGATAAAAAACATATTTACAACTTGGCTAGAAAAAGTTACTTTACAGTTAATGACATAGGAGATGGTCTACTGCAAGATTTTATTCATACTCCTAATTTTGTTCTGGTAGATTCCAAAAAACAAATAAGAGGAATTTATGACGGTACCAAAGATGATGAAATAGATAGATTAATCAATGACATATCTTTGCTTGTAAAGAATTCTAATAAAGAAAACACTGAAGTTTTCAATTAAATAATTAGTAAATTCATAATTAAAACCATCTATAAATGTTACGAAATATTCACCTTTTATTCTTTACAACATTTTTAATATCAATAAATGCTCAAACCACTATTACGGGTTTTACACCGGAGCAAACCAACAAACAATTACAGCTCGAAAAGAGTTTTGAAGAAAAATTAAATGCAGCCAATTTAGATGAGTGGATGCAAAAAATGGCAGCAGAACCTCACTGGGTCGGTACGGAATTCGGAGAAGAAAATGCCAAGTGGATTAAAAGTCAATTTGAATCTTGGGGTTATGATGCTAAAATAGAAACCTATCATATACTCTTTCCTTATCCTACTGAACGAGTTTTAGAACTTACTGGCCCAAACCAGTATAAAGCAAAACTTACCGCGGTACCTGTAGAAGGTGATCCTTTTACTGCTCAAGGCGAAGCATTATTACCTAGCTACAATGCCTTCTCCATTGACGGTGATGTTGAAGCTGAATTGGTATTTGTTAATTATGGTATCCCCAAAGATTATGAAGAATTAGAAAAATTAGGCATCAGCGTTGAAGGAAAAATAGTTATTGCAAAATACCAAGGTTCATGGAGAGGAATTAAACCAAAATTAGCCGCAGAAAAAGGGGCCATTGGTTGTATCATATACTCAGATCCTGAAGATGATGGTTATGGTCAAGGTGATGTCTATCCTAAAGGAGCATATAAAAATAAAACCGGAGTACAAAGAGGCTCTGTAATGGATATGCCCACCTACCCTGGTGATGTTTTAACTCCTGGTTATGGTGCTACAAAAGATGTCAAAAGGTTGGATAGAAAAGATGCGCCTACTATTACCAAAATTCCCGTTCTACCAATTTCGTACGAAGATGCCCTACCGTTATTATCTTCATTGGAAGGTACTGTTGCACCAGATTCTTGGAGAGGAGGTCTACCAATTACTTATCATATAGGTCCTGGCCCTGCAAAAGTACATTTGAAACTTACTTTCGATTGGAAACTTGTACCTGCACATAATGTTATTGCAACTTTAAAAGGAACTGAATACCCAGACCAATGGGTAGTTAGAGGTAATCACCACGATGCTTGGGTTCATGGTGCAAATGACCCTATTAGTGGTATGGTTGCCCTAATGGAAGAAGCTCGTGCAATTGGTGAACTCGCAAAGAAAGGTCAAAAACCAAAACGAACATTAGTATTCTGCGCATGGGATGCTGAAGAACCAGGCCTTATTGGTTCTACAGAATGGGTAGAAGACCATAAAAAAGAGTTACAAGAAAAAGTAGTAGCCTATATAAATACAGATGGCAACGGTCGTGGGTTTTTAGGTGCCGGTGGTTCTCATTCGTTACAAGCTATGGTAAGTGAAGTTGCTAATACTGTAGTAGACCCACAAACCAAAGTATCTGTAAAGGAGAGAAGAATTGCTGCAAATATGGTTAATAGTGGGGATGACTCTTTTGAATTATACGCCTTAGGTTCTGGGTCTGATTATACTCCGTTTATACAGCATGCCGGTATTGCAGCTTTAAATATTGGTTTTGGTGGTGAAAATGGTGGTGGAGAATACCATACAATTTATGATACATACCCGCATTACAAAAGATTTAAAGACCCCGAATTTGCCTATGGTGTGGCATTAGCAAATACTGCAGGACTTATTACTTTACGTTTGGCAAATGCTGATGTAATTCCTTTGAATTTTTCTCAGTGGCATACAATCGTTTCTGGTTATTTAACTGAGATAATAAACGAAACTGAGCAAATGCGAAAAGATGTTCTTAAACATAACAAAATGGTTGATAATAAATACTTTCAACTAGCGGCCGACCCTACAAAAAATGTAAAGAGCCCTATAAAAAAAGACCTAATACCTTATATAGATTTTTCTCCATTACAGAATCAATTAGTTTTTCTAAATGAAACAATTTCAGAATTTGAAAAAATAAATACGGCAAGCTTAACTAGCAAAATGAAGATTGAGCTAAACAAAAATCTTATGAAAGCAGAGCATATGTTAACCTCGGAAAAAGGTTTACCTAGAAGGCCTTGGTTTAAGCATCAAATATATGCACCAGGTTTTTATACTGGTTATGGGGTTAAAACGCTACCTGGTGTAAGAGAAGCCATTGAGCAAAAAGATTGGAAAGAAGCTCAAGAACAAATTGAAATATTAACTGCTACATTCCATAGTTTTAATACTTTTCTTATGGAAATGAACAATAATATTAAATAAATACAAAAATGGATTCTAAGTATAAAAAGGTATACGGCGGGAATAGTATTGAAGCACATAGAATTGAACTATTGTTAAATGACAATTCTATTAAACCCATTCTTAAAGATGAAAGTGAATCTGCCAGGTTAGCTGGTTTTGGAACCCCGCTTCCCAATTTAATTCAAATATTCGTTCACCAAGACGAAGTAATAAAAGCCCTAGGTTTAATCAACCATTTAAATAAAAACTAAAAAAAAACTAAAAAGCCTCCCTAAACGGAGGCTTTTTTTGAAAAATCTATATCCTTATCCTTTAGATAAAGGGGTAATTTCTAATTTTCTAAATTCAACCGGACCATGGTCCCCTTGAATCATTACGGGACCTGCTTTCGCCTCATTATTATCCAGTGCACCACCAGTCATTGCTTCAATATTTTGGTTTGAAATAACCGTTTTACCATTGGCAATAATGGTTACCCTTCTTCCAATTAAGGTAATCTCATAAGACTGCCATTCACCGGCTTTTAAAGCAGCGTTTTCATTTGGGGTCAGTAGGCCATAAATACCGCCGAAGTAAATAGATGATGCATCCAAACCTATATTATCAGCTATTTGTACTTCATATCTTCCTCTTAAATACAAACCACTATTACTACCTTCGGGATAGCGAAATTCAGCATGCAATTTAAAATCATTGAATTTTTCCTCTGAAATTAAATTAACGCCCGACTTTGAACTGGTTAAAATACCATCAATTACAGCCCATTGATTACCCTCCTTTAGTAACCAGCCATTCAAATTTTTGCCATTAAAAAGCTTTACAACCTTTCCTTCTTTTGGATTATCATAATAGGGCAGTATCGGTGATTTGGTCGCTGTCCAATTATACGTTTTACCATCAACATAAATCATGGTTCCTTTTAAGCCATCTCCAACTATATTTCCTTCAAATTCCATATTAGAAGCACCAGGCTCCCATTGAGGCGGAATTGAAAAAGAAAATAAATCTCCATGCTTTTCTATTTCAGCTACTGGCCTTGCGCTTCCAAAGGCATACGTAAACCTACCTATCAAGGTATTAGTTCCCGAATGTCTAATTTCTAACCAGGATGGTAATTTTTCTCCTTCTTGATCAATTGTCAAATTCCATTTTCCTTCTAGAGGATGTCCTTCTTGTGCTTGTACACATGTTAAGCCGAAAGCCATTAGAAAAACAAATACAGCTGTTTTAATAGTATTCATATCATTATTGGTTTAATACGTCATTCAAATATAGCAGAACTTTTAAATACAATTTCACCACATTAACTTAAACGTAGTTTATATTGCAAACTGATAAATCTATATCATAGATGGTTAATATCATAACAACTATTCAATTTCTTTCTTGATTATCTCCATTATTCGTTACATTTAAGTTTCAATTCAACCAAACAACAATGACATTAATTAAAAAATTTCTTTTTGGTGTAATCGCCCTATTATTTTTTTCTATTTCATGTATTAATAAAAAGCCCGTTGAAATTCCGTTAACCATTCAACAAGATAGTACTGCTTTAATCGAGATGGCAAAACTCGCTAGGGAAACCGTTACTGCAAAAGTAGCAGAGGGGTTAAAATTAAGTCTTTGGGCTTCAGATTCTTTAGCTCCTGACCCTATTGCCATGGATATTGACAATGACGGTAATATCTACATTACGCGTTCTAATAGAAATAAAAATTCAGAATTTGATATTCGAAGCCATATCGATTGGATGACAGAATCTATCGCTTTAGAGACTGTTGAAGACCGAAGAGCTTTTCTTCACAAAACATTCGCACCCGAATTAAGCAAAGAGAACGAGTGGTTTCCAGATCTAAATAATGATAGCATTCACGATTGGCACGACCTTACGGTAGAACAAGATGAAATTTGGATGCTACAAGATACCGACAAAGATGGCATTGCAGATGTATCTACCCAGATCATGAATGATTTTAATGATGAAATCAATGATCAAGCTGGTGCACTTTTAGTTAGGGATGAAGATGTTTTTGTTGGCATTGGCCCAGGAATGTATCGACTTACCGATACTAACGGAGATAAAATTTTGGACAAGAAAACAAGTATAGCCGATGGTTTTGCGGTTCACATAGGTTTTAGCGGTCACGGTATGTCAGGAGCTATAGAAGGTCCTGATGGTAAAATCTACTGGGGCATTGGCGATATCGGCGCAAATATAACGACTGTTGATGGTGAAAATCATAAATACCCTAATGAAGGAATAATTGTAAGAAGCAATCCTGATGGTTCTAATTTTGAAGTTTTTGCTCACGGACTTAGAAATACGCACGAATTTGTTTTTGATGCTTACGGAAATATAATTAGTTCGGATAACGATGGTGACCACAAAGGTGAAAGTGAAAGATTGGTACATATTGTAGAAGGATCAGACGCAGGTTGGCGGGCGAACTGGCAATATGGAAAATATACCGACCCTAAAAATAATGGTTACAACGTTTGGATGGATGAAAAGCTATTTACTCCTCGTTGGGAAGGACAGGCAGCTTATATAATGCCTCCAATTCAAAATTTTCATAATGGCCCAACCGGTATGAGGTACAACCCTGGCACTGCATTGGGTAAAAAATGGATGGATAAATTCTTTTTAGTCGAATTCGTTGGTGACCCTAGCCGATCCAATATATGGTCATTTGATTTAAAACCGAAAGGCGCATCATTTGAATTAAATACCGATGAATCTATTTTATCTGGTATACTACCCACTGGCATCGATTTTGGCCCAGATGGCGCCCTTTATTTAGCAGACTGGGTAAATGGTTGGGGCAGTAAAAACTATGGCAGGGTATGGAAGTTAGATGTTACAGAGGAAACTAACGACTTGGCTCAAGAACGCATAGAAACTCAAAGGTTAATGACCCATAACTATAAAGATGACAAAACCGATAATCTAATAAAACTTTTAAGTTATGGCGATATGAGAATTCGCCAAAAGGCGCAGTTCGAACTTGCAAAAAGAACTTTTTGGGGGTATAGAGCCCTTGAAAAAGCGTTGACAAAAGAAGAAAATCAGTTTGCACGTATTCATGCTATTTGGGGGATAGGCCAAATAGCTGAAAATGATAGTGATGACGCCAAACCATTGCTTAAATTATTGAATGACAATGACCCCGAAATCATTGCTCAAAGTGCTAAGGTCTTAGGTGATGTACGGTACAAAAAAGCAGCCGACTCCTTAATAACCTTAACAACACATGAAAATGATCGGGTTAAGTTTTTTGCGGCTCAAGCCCTTGGTAGGTTAAAATATGAAAAAGCGATAGACCCACTTTTAGCTATGATAGCGGCAAATAATGATAATGACCTTTATCTTAGACATTCTGCAGTTTTAGCGCTATCTAGAATTGGTAATGCTGAACCATTATTAGCGCTTTCCAATAGCGAAAATAAGTCCCTTAGGCTCGCCGCTGTTTTAGTATTACGAAAATTACAAGATCCCAGAATCGATATCTTTTTAACTGACAAAGATGAATACATCGTTACCGAAACTGCAAGAGCCATTAATGATGACCTTTCCATAGAGGCCGCTTTACCAGCTTTGGCTGGAATATTGAATAATGAAAAATTCACATCTGAACCATTGCTTAGACGGGCAATCAACGCTGCTTTACGTGTTGGTGGTGATACTGAATTGGATTTACTTATAAATTTCGCTAAGCGAGGCAACGTTACCAGTAGTTTACGTGGTGAAGCTTTAGCCGCATTAGGTACTTGGAACAATCCCTCTTTAATGGACCGAGTAGATGGCAGGTACCGAGGAGAAATAATTAGAGAAGGAAATGAACTTGAGAATAAGATCAAAAAAGATATTCCGGTTTTTCTTAAAGACCGGCATCCCGAAATTTTAATAGGCATATCAAAGACACTTAGTGCAATTGGTATCAACTCTTATAACGATCAATTATATTATATTTTCAAAACCAATAAATCTCCTGAAGTAAGGGCTGCTATTTTAAATACATTAGGTCAGTTAAAATTCAATAAGATAGAAGCAGCCATATCGATAGGCATGAAAGACCAAAATGAAGAAGTGAGAACGGCGGCAGTGGGCCTATTAAGCCAAATTAATTTACCTAAAGAAAAATTACCCGCCATTGTTGACCCCATTTTTAATAAAGGATCTGTATCTGAACAACAAAGAATGCTTGATGTGCTCGGCGAACTACCTGTTGAAAACAGCAATACCATTTTAAATAGCTTACTATTTAAGGCCAGTAAAAAACAATTAGGCCAAGGTATTATTTTAGATTTGATAGAATCAGTAAAAGCTACAGAAAATCCGATCTTAATAGAGCGCTTAGCGCTATTAAAAAAAGCCGGATACTCAGCCGATTCTTTTCAAGAAACACTATATGGAGGTAACTGGTGGGCCGGTAGATCGGTCTTTAACAACAACCCAACTGCACAATGTGTACGATGTCATTCGGTAAATGGTGCTGGTGGTGAAGTCGGACCTGCCTTGGACAATATTGCCAATGTACTAAGTAGAGAACAATTATTAGAAGCTTTAATAGAACCTAGCTTAAGATTAGCGCCAGGCTATGGCTCTGTAACCATTACCCTTAAAGACGGACAAAAAGTACAAGGTGTTTTAATTGAAGAAAACAATACAGAACTTTTATTACGGACTTCAGAAGCAGAACCTTTAGAAATTCCTCTTAAAAGAATAGCAAAAAGAGAGAATTCGATGTCAGCAATGCCAGCAATGGGCCGAATGATTTCGAGAAGAGAACTCCGAGATCTAATGGAATACCTTTCTTCTTTAAAAAATGAAGAACGCATTATTGAAGGAGAAGATAAAGAAGTCTAAATTATAAAGAGTAAAGTTCTGCTTTCCTCAACGTAAACTCACTCATCATCTCTTCAATAATTTTGGCGGCTGGTTTTATGTCATGTATCAATGCAGATACCTGACCTATTTCTAGTTCGCCATCTTCCAAATCACCTAGGAACATGCCCTTTTTGGCACGGCCTCTGCCTAAAAGAGTTTTTAATTCTTCTGTTGATGCCCCATTCGCATATGCCTGCTGCACTTTGTTATAAAAGGCATTTTTTACCAATCTTACAGGTGCTAATTCCTTTAATGTTAAATGTGTAGCGCCTTCTTTGGCATCTATAACAACTTGTTTAAAATTCATATGATTAGAGGCTTCTTCACTCGCCACAAATCTGCTACCTACCTGTACTCCGTCCGCTCCTAAAACCATGGCTGCCAACATTGCTTTACCAGAAGCTATACCACCTGCAGCAATTAAAGGTATTTGAATATGTTCTTTAACTGCAGGTATTAACACCATAGTTGTGGTTTCATCTCGTCCATTATGCCCGCCAGCTTCAAAACCTTCTGCCACTATTGCATCGACACCCGCTTCTTGTGCTTTAAGCGCAAATTTTAAACTACTAACCACATGTACTACTATAATGCCCTTTTCTTTTAAAAACGATGTCCAAGTTTTAGGATTTCCTGCCGATGTAAACACAATCTTTACATCCTCCTCTATAATAATATCCATTAATTTATCAAGGTCAGGATACAACATAGGAATATTTACCCCAAATGGTTTAGATGTCGCTTTCTTACATTTTTGTATATGCTCTCGCAAAACATCTGGATACATGCTACCAGCACCTAAAATACCCAAGCCTCCAGCATTAGAAACAGCACTGGCAAGCCGCCAGCCGCTGGTCCAAACCATTCCTCCTTGTACAATCGGAAATTTAATCTTGAAAAGTTCTGTAATTCTATTTTGCATGTTTTAACAGAATAATCTTGTGGAAATTCCGCAAGCATTGTTTTGAATTGAAACATTAGATTTTGACGTAAGTATTGAAAGCTTACATCTCGATTATTGAGTAAAAAGTTACCTTTAAAAGATACTATAATGTGTTTAAAATATATGTTCTTGGTCAAGAAATAACCCCAGACCCTATTAAATCATCTTCTAAATACCATGCTACAAACTGACCTTCTGTAATGGCCGATTGCATTTCTTTAAAATCCACATACATTCCGCCTTCTACCCTATAAATAGTAGCCTCCTGTAATTCTTGACGGTACCGAATTCGCGCCTTTACCGTTAACTTTTCATCAATATTCAAAGCCAAATCTTCACGTACCCAGTGTATTTCTGTATCATTTACGAACAAAGTTCTTCTATATAAACCAGGGTGTGCTTTACCTTGACCTGTGTAAATGATATTCTCATTAACATCGGTATCGATTACAAATAAGGGTTCTTTTGTACCACCTACATGTAATCCTTTGCGCTGCCCTTTTGTAAAGTAATGTGCGCCTTGGTGTTCCCCCACAACTTTACCATCTGTTAAATGATAGACCGGTTTCTCTGCATAAAATTGTAATTCAGCGTTTTTATCTGAAAATGAAGGTATAGCTCTTTCGTAACTATCAAAAGCTGCAGGAACTTCAACAATTTTACCCGTTTTAGGTTTTAATTGCTGTTGTAAAAACTCTGGCAATCTAACCTTACCTATAAAGCATAGACCTTGAGAGTCCTTTTTATCAGCAGTAATCAAATTCATTTTCTTGGCAATTTCCCTTACTTGTGGTTTGGTCAGCTCCCCTATAGGAAATAAAGTCTTTGATAATTGCTCTTGAGATAATTGACATAAAAAATAAGATTGGTCTTTGTTACCATCTTTACCTGCTAACAACTGATATGTTTCGGTACCATCTGTATTAAACAAAGTTCCTTTTCTACAGTAATGGCCTGTTGCTACATAATCTGCCCCTAATTGCATGGCAATCTTCATAAAGACATCAAATTTTATTTCTCTATTACAAAGCACATCAGGATTTGGGGTACGCCCCATTTCATATTCCTTGAACATATAATCAACAATACGTTCTTTATACTCCACACTTAAATCTACTGTTTGAAACGGTATACCCAATTTCTCAGCTACGATTAAAGCATCGTTGCTGTCTTCTAACCAGGGACATTCTTCTGATATGGTAACCGAATCATCGTGCCAATTTTTCATAAACAAGCCAATAACCTCATAGCCTTGCTCTTTTAACAGGTATGCCGCTACGCTTGAATCTACTCCTCCGGAAAGTCCTATTACTACTTTTTTCATCTCATTTTCTTGGTCGCAACAAAATTACAAAATTTCATTTCAAAGCAACTTTTTTTTAAGCCCAGTGCTTATTATAAATGTTTAAATGGATTGTTATTCCTGTTAAAAAATGCTCATGTATTTCATTTTTAATAAAATTATTTTGTTAAACTTTTATAAAAAATGATTAAACAAAATAATATCTATTGTATTTTTAGTAGCATACTAATAAATACTTTGACTCTTTACCATTAAAACAATTGTTAATCTTTTTTAATTTTTATTTAAACATTTTATAAATCCACTGTTATGAAAAAACTAGTACACCTAAAAAGTATTCTCTTTTTATCATTCATTACCATTATGTTATGGTCATGCAACAAAGATGAAAATGAAGATAACACCTCAAAAGAATTAAATACAATCGTTGAAACTGCACAGGCCGAAGAAGCTTTATCCTCTTTGGTATCTGCATTAACTACCGCAGACAATTCTGAAGGAACCGATTTAGTAGCCACATTAAGTTCAGATGGTCCATTTACAGTTTTTGCACCAACTAACGATGCCTTTACCGAATTACTTGCACAATTAGACGGCTTTGATTCTTTGTCGGATTTTGATACTGATGAAGAAAGAGCAATTTTAACTACAATTTTAACCTACCATGTTGTTGCTGGTGTTGCCGCAAAATCTACGGATTTAACAAATGGAATGACCGTTGAAACAGTTCAAGGAGAAAACCTAGTGATTAATCTAGATGGTGGTGTTTTTATAAACGATGCTACAGAAATAAACGCTGAAGTACTAATTGCCGATGTAGAGGCAAGTAATGGTGTTGTTCATGTAATCAACAAGGTATTATTGCCACAGGCAATTATCGACGCTTTAAATGAAGGCGAAATGACCAATGAAAATGGAACTTTAGTAGATATCGTTATAGCTACTGAACCACTTTCGCTTTTGGAAGCTGCGGTTATAAAAGCAGATTTGGCAACCACGCTTAGTTCTGAAGGTCCATTTACTGTTTTTGTACCTACAGATGATGCATTTGTGGCATTATTAGATATTCTAGGTGATGACTATAATAGTCTAGAAGACTTTGATACTGAGGCAGAAATTGCACTATTAAGAAATATTCTCTTATTCCATGTAATTACAGCTGAAGTTACATCAGCAGATTTAGCAGCAGGTAATGTTCCAACTGCTTTTGAAGGAAATAATATAGCGATAATAGCATCTGGTGATTCTTTTATAATTGGTGATGCATCAGATGTAAATGCAAATATTACAGGAGTAGATATTATGGCATCTAACGGCATTGCACATACAATAGATAAGGTGCTTTTGCCACAGGCAGCTATTGATTTTGTTACATCTCGTCAATTAAAAACAATTGTTGATACCGCAGTTGCAACCGATGACTTAAGTTTATTGGTTGATGCCTTAATTCAAGCTGATACTGGTTTGGTTGCTACTTTAAATGGAGAAGGTCCGTTTACAGTTTTTGCACCAACCAACGCTGCTTTTGCCACTTTATTAGTTGCATTAGGTGATGATTTCAACAGTCTTGCAGATTTTGATACAGATGAAGAAAAGGCGCTTTTAACTAAAGTATTAACGTATCATGTAGTCGCTGGAGCAGCCGCTTTTTCCACTGACTTAACTAATGGTCAAGCTATTGAAACTGTACAAGGTGAAAATGTAACTGTTGCTTTAACAGATGGTGGAGTACAAATAATGGATGCTACCGGTACAAACGCCAACGTTGCGCTAGCAGATGTTGCCGCTAGCAACGGTGTGGTACATGTAATTGATAAAGTTCTTTTACCACAAGAAGTTTTAGATATTTTAGCTGCTATGAGCTTAAAAACAATTGTAGATACTGCAATTGCTACAGATGATTTAAGTGTATTGGTAGATGCATTAATTCAAGCTAATGCAGGTTTGGTGGAAACTTTAAACAGCGATGGACCATTTACGGTGTTCGCACCTACTAACGCCGCCTTTGTTGAATTATTAAACACATTAGGTGATGATTTTAATAGTCTTGCCGATTTTGATACTGACGAAGAAAAAGAATTACTAGTTACTATTTTAACCTACCACGTGGTCGCTGGTACGGCAGCTTTTTCAACTGACTTAAGTGATAATCAACTAATAAACACCTTTCAAGGTGAAAGCGTTCGTGTAACCATTAAGGATGGAGGTGTTCATATAGGTGATGCCACAGATGTTAATGCAACTGTTATATTAGCCGACGTAGAAGCCAGTAACGGAGTTGTTCATTTAATCAATAAAGTACTTTTACCACAAGTTGCTATAGATGCTTTACACTAATAGAGATATGATAATTTAAGTAAAAAACCTTCCTAAATATAGGAAGGTTTTTTATGTTGTAAAATGGATAACATCATCATACACTCTTTTAACATACAATATGCCAACCTTGACAACTAACTTTTTATAGAACTTTAAAATAATTACATCTTTGAAATCCCAAATCTTACCAAACCTAGCCTTTATCAAAGGCAAAAGCCCTTTCAAATTTGAAAGGGCTTTTCATTTTATATAAAAATAAATAATTACTATTTCTTTTTCTGTGCTTCTGCCTGCTCCATCATCTCACGCATTTTCTTTTGGAACTTATTCTCCTTTTTAGGTTTCTTTTTATTCTCCTGTATTTGGGCATGAATTTTATCATTGTCCAAGATAAAATTCTTTATGACCAGCATAATACCAATGGTAATCATATTAGAAACAAAGTAGTATAAACTTAACCCACTCGCGTAGTTGTTAAAGAAAAATAACATCATAAATGGCATTAAATACATGATGAATTTCATGTTAGGCATACCTGGCTGAGTTGGCATGTTTTGTCCTGTTGTCATCATCATATAGAAAAAGATAGCTATAGATGCCAAGATTGGAAATAAACTAACGTGGTCACCGTAAAACGGAATAGAGAATCCTTCTGGGAACTGATAAATGGTATCAAAAGAAGAAAGGTCGTCTGCCCATAAAAACGATTTTTGACGCAATGCAAAAGATGTTGGAAAAAACATAAACAGCGCGTAGAAAATAGGCATTTGTATAACAGCAGGTATGCAACCACTCATGGGGCTTACCCCAGCTTTACCATATAATTTCATGGTTTCTTGCTGCTTTTTCATTGCATTGTCCTTATACTTTTCTCCTAACTCTGTAATTTCAGGTTTTAAAACCTTCATCTTTGCTTGAGACAAGTATGACTTATACGTAACCGGTGACATTGCTAAACGAACTAAAATGGTCATGATAACAATAGCTATGCCGTATGGAAAATAGGTGCTAATTAATGAATAAAAAGGAGTAAACAAATAACGGTTAATCCACCCAAAAATACCCCAACCAAAAGGAATAGAATCTACCAAACCTAAATCTTCATATTGAGATAAGGTATCAACATCTGTAGGACCAAAATACCAATGTAAATCTTTAGCTATTTCACCTCCTTCTAAATCTAGCGGTAATGACGAAGCATACTTCTTTGTAAAGCCAAAAGTTCTGCTCTCCTCTTCAACTAAATTAACTGAAGATAAATCACCACTTTTAAATGGTTGATCCGCGGCTAAAATACTACTAAAGAAATGTTGTCTGTAGGAAATCCATTTTATAGATTCCTCAGTTTCTTCATCATCACTACCTTCTGATAACTTACTAATTTTATCATCTTCATGATTGTACGTTAAACGCGTGTATCTATTTTCATATTCAATACTCTTAGAGTGGCGTATCCCTTTTAAATTCCAATCTAATTGTACTGGTTTGTTAGAACTTATTACATTATCTAATCCCTTTGACTTAATAGTAAAATCAACCAAATAATCATTTGGCTTCATTACATATTTATATTCCAAGTATTGATTATTAGATGTTTTCGCTTTTAATGATAATACTTGGCTACCGTTGTCATTAGACATTGAAGGCTCAAAATATAACTCTTGAGTGTTTAAGACTCTATTATCAGAAGTAGAAAAATCTAAACCGAAAGATGCGTTTCCGTCTTTTACTAGATAAACGGGAACAGAATCATAGGTAACGAATTTTTTCATTTTCGCTTCTACAATCTGCCCACCTTTATTACTTATTTTTAAAAGGAGTACATTATTTTCTAAAGTTGTTATGTTATTAGAAGGTTTTGTAAAACCAAAGGCTCCAAGTTTACCTTGGTAATTGGCAACTGCAGTAGAATCTTGTAAATCTAATTGCGGAACTTCGCTAATTACTGTTTCAACATTTGAATTTTCAGTAGCTTTTGCAGCTTCTACCTGCTCTTGTTTTGCCTTTTCTGCTTCTAACTCTTCTGGAGTTGGTTGATTTTGGTAAAACATGAAGATGAGTATTCCGAAAATAAGCACGAAGCCTATAATGGATTGTACGTCAAATTTCTTTTCTTCCATGTGGTGTTTCTAATTAATTGGGAATATTTTGAATCTTAAGAAAGCAAATATATGTCCAAATATGATGTTTATGCCAATGTGGCACTTGTTTATGCTTTTTTATGCTCTAAAGCCGCTTTAACCAATCCAACAAATAAAGGATGCGGATTAGCTACAGTACTTTTATACTCTGGGTGATATTGCACGCCTATAAACCATGGATGGTTTTTTAACTCAACAATTTCAACCAAATTTGTTTCCTTATTAAAGCCTGTTGCTTGCAAACCTGCTTTCTCTAATTTCTCTAAATAGGCATTATTAAATTCATACCTATGACGATGACGCTCAGATATTTGCTTAGCACCATTATACATTTTTTGTACTAAACTACCCTCTTTCAATTCACAATTCCATGCACCTAAACGCATAGTGCCACCTTTATCGGTAACACTTTTTTGTTCTTCCATAATGCTTATTACCGGATCAGGAGTGTTTTCATCCATCTCGGTAGAGTTTGCATTTGAAAGGCCTAATATGTTACGGGCATATTCAATAACTGCCATTTGCATTCCTAAACAAATACCTAAAAATGGAATATTCATTACTCGGGCATATTCAACAGCTTTCACTTTTCCTTCTATACCACGTTCGCCAAAACCAGGAGCAACTAAAATTGCATCCAATCCTTTTAATTTACTTTCATAATTTTTGGCTGTTATATATTCTGAATGAACAGATTTCACATTTACTTTCACCTCATTAGTGGCTCCTGCATGGATAAATGCTTCTAAAATTGACTTGTATGAATCTTGTAATTCAACATACTTACCTACTAAACCAATAGTGACTTCGTTCTTTGGATTTTTGTGTTTTACCAAAAACTCATTCCAAAGACCTAAATCTGGCTCTATTGTATTAGGTAATGCTAGTTTTTGCAAGGTTACCGTATCTAAACCTTCTTCTTGCATTAACAACGGCACATCGTAAATGGTAGATGCATCTATACTTTGTATAACTGCCTCGCGCTTTACATTACAAAATAGCGCTAGTTTATCTTTTATCTCGTTAGAAATCTCATGCTCTGTTCTACAAACTAGAATATCAGCTTTAATACCGCTTTCCATTAAAGTTTTTACAGAGTGTTGGGTAGGTTTGGTCTTTAACTCACCTGCAGCAGACAAATAGGGTACCAATGTTAAATGAATAACTATGGCATTATTATCACCAAGTTCCCAAAGTAATTGACGAACAGCTTCTATATAAGGTAACGATTCTATATCCCCAACAGTACCACCAATTTCGGTGATGATAATATCATATTCACCACTATTGCCTAGCAACTGAACACGTTCTTTTATTTCGTTTGTAATGTGGGGAACTACTTGTACTGTCTTACCTAAAAATTCACCTCTACGTTCCTTTTCAATAACGCTTTGGTAAATTCTACCAGTAGTTACATTGTTAGCTTGTGACGTACGAACATTTAAAAAACGCTCATAATGGCCTAAATCTAGATCAGTTTCTGCACCGTCATCGGTTACATAACATTCGCCATGCTCATAAGGGTTTAAGGTTCCTGGATCTACATTAATGTATGGATCTAGCTTTTGAATAGTAGTTTTGTAGCCGCGAGATTGCAGTAATTTCGCCAAAGATGCA
>TARA_R110002051_G_scaffold941_1_pt1 | contig 28178 bp, 22 predicted proteins | sample TARA_R110002051 | Tara Oceans TARA_R110002051 (sample SAMEA4397023) | marine metagenome | biome: Polar Biome; feature: [MES] marine water layer (ENVO:01000295) within the mesopelagic zone...; material: water (ENVO:00002006), including particulate matter (ENVO:01000060) such as......
GATGCCTTACCAACTTGGCTATACCCCTGTAATGTCTAGGCTGTGGACGTCGATATCCAATCACAACTTTTATTAACCGTCATTATTAGAATAGCGTCACGACCTGTTCATTATCTTATAAACGGATAAACCGTCTACAACATAACTTTTCCCTAACGGTGTTCATTGCGAACTATACCGAAACTGGGATAACATTGTCAATGTCAATAAGCGGCCATCTACAAACTGCTTATAATAAGTACACATCAAATGCTTTGCGCTTAAAAATGGTAGGGGTAGCTGGACTCGAACCAACGGATGTCAGGATCAAAACCTGATGCCTTACCAACTTGGCTATACCCCTATTGAGGCGACCTATTATAAATAAATATTCAGCTTTTGCAAGTCATTTGCGCCTTTTAATGGCTTTTATTCGTAATAGGTTAAAAATAAAACGGATGTCGGGTCAATAAAAATCCATACGATAAATTTATGATAATTTTATTTTCACACCACAGCTCAAAACCAACTCATAGATTATGAACTAAATAGGCAGGGCAAGGCGCATCGGTAATCCATTTTTCCAAAAGAACTTTATCAGAAATCACACTCGCATCCAATGGCAAAAACACTGTGCTACCAGAGCCCGTCATACGCGCTGTGCCCAATGCTTGTTGTTCTAATCCTTGTAAATAACGTAATGCTTCATCGACGGCAGGAGCAAGGCTGGTGACTACGGGGGTAAAGATATTTTGATAAGGCGCATTCAAATACTGCAAATAATCATTACACTGGTTTTTGATAGTTTCAATCGATAGCGGGGCGATATCTCGCTGTAGTTTCGGATGCGCAAAAAGCTTAGCAGTATTGATATGTGTATCAGGCGTCAATACTAAATACTGCTGGTCGGGCAACTCAATAGCGGTTAATTGCTCACCAATACCCATGGCAATGGCATCTTGCCCAAAGATAAATATCGGTACATCCGCGCCGCTGGTAGCCCCGATGTTTATCAGCTCATTTTGAGTAAAGTTAAGCCGCCAGATCTCATTAAGTGTAATCAATGTGGTTGCGGCATTGGAAGAACCGCCGCCCAATCCTGCGCCCATTGGCAGATGCTTATCTAAAGTCACTTTTACTTGTGGCAATTGCTCAGGCAGCTTATTTGAGTCTATAGCAGCTGCCAGTAGGGTACTAGCCGCTTTAAAGATCAAGTTGTCCTCTATGCTGGCAGTTATGGCTTCTGCACCAGCCAACGTTAGCAGCTGACCACACAGGTTATTAACATCTTCGGAGCGGTCAATAGTCGTTATTGCTTTATCTGATATCGAAAAATGCAGATAATCACCCCAGTTGAGCAAGCGAAACACAGTTTGCAGATTATGATAACCATCAGCGCGCTTAGCGGTAATATGTAAAAATAAATTGATTTTGGCGGGTGATAAGCGAGTGATAACCGATGCAGTAGTCGCGTTTTTAGTCATAAATGATGGTCACAATCCTTAAGTACAATTCTCAAACGCAGACAGCCATTTTTACTAATCGCTATTAAAAATGGCATTCAAATCTACGTGTCGCTATTATTTTTGATGATCGATTGTCATCACCACTTTATTGCCTTGTGATTGAACCGCGCTGATTTTGTTTGGTAATTTATCATTGTCTTTATAGCTGAAGCTTGCCCGCCATTCGCCATTGACTGAGCTAATTAGACGGTTTTGGGCATCAAGCTTTGGCGCGCTGTCTGATGGTGCTGGGCGACCGGATATCCAGTACGGCATTTGTGAGATAGGGGCTTGCCAGCCGGTGGCTTTTTTGAGTAGCGTTTCAGGGTCAGTAGCGGTTAACGTGCCGGTTTTTTCGCTCACTAAGGTCGCTGATTGACCGTTGTATTCTATATTGGTTTTGCCAATACCTAGCGCGCCGATGAGCTCAATGGCAAAACGGTCATTCTGTTGTCCCCATGCATAAAACGCACTACCGCCTTGAGCGCCAGTTGTATCGCTAGCAGCCGTTGTAACACCAATTTTACCTGTGATGTCAAAGCTCTCAAGTTTCTTTGGTTGCTCGGCATTTTGACCTTGAATAGTCGTGCTAGGATGGCTGGTCGCGTTGGCGGTCTTCATAGATTGACAGCCCGACGTAATTACCATCGCTGCTGTCATAGCGGCAAATAAGGCTAATTTATTAGGTTTATAAGAAGAGAGTAGGGTTGACATGATGTTTCCTCAAAAATAGACAAATGTACAAAATGGTTGTCTCGAAAGTAAGTTAGCTTAAGTCTTATTTGTTACTCGGTTATGCGTGGCTGTTAGCTTCTTATAAGTAGCTTGTAACGATAGAGTTCAATGATGGGCACGTTAATACAATTGTATACGGTCATTGATATTGTGTTGCCCAAACGAGAAGCGCTGTTGCAAGTCGGCGAGTAAAGCGTCAACTTTTTCATTATCACCCAAGCCTTGATAAGCGCGTAACAGCAGCGTACCTGAGCGTAGGGTAGGCAGCACATCGTAAGGGGTTTGCAGATAGTCGATGACTTGTTGATAATTTTCGTTGGCTAATGCATTGCTGGCTAGCACATTGAGGGCTTGCAGGTGCAGCTCATTGTCGTAACGTGGGTCATCATAGCGTATTTGTATAATCGCCGTTGCCAACGCCAATCCTTGCTCAGAACCACGCTCATTGGCCAGCAGTAACTGAGCGTAACTCAACTGATAAGTAGGATTGCTAGGGTCAAGCGCTTGCAGATGATTGAGTAAGGTACGCTTGACGATATAGTCTTCTTTATCATCAAGGAGCTGGGCGCGGGCAAAAAGCAGCATCTCATTATCAGGGTATTGACGAGCAGCCTTAGTTAATAGGCGTAAGGCTGCTGCAGATTCATTCTGCTGCCATAAGATATCGGCTTGTAGCACAAAGCTATCAGGGGCGAAGACGCTAAAGTCTTTACGCAGTTTTTCTAACGTTGCAATAGCAGCATCGACATCATCGTTGAGTAAGTCTAATGCCACCACTTTTCGCCGCGCTTCCAATACCAAATCCTCTTGCATGACAGCATTGAGATAGTATTTGGCTTGCTCAAAGTTTTGCTGACGCTCGGCACTGATGCCTAGATAGTAATAAGATTGATCAAGATAAGCGGGATTTTTGGCAAGCGTATTAAGCAATTGATCGGCACTCGTGTATTTTTCGATATCTAAGCTGACTAGTGCCGCTAACAAAGTAATCTCAGCATCATCGGCAAAGCGCTGATGAGCGTCTAGCAACAGCTGCCATGCTTTCTCATTTTGTTTCAAATCAAGCAAATAGCGAATCTCATATAAGTATAGATTTTTACTATCCGCATTACGCAAGCGCGCTTGGTTGAGATACTTAATGACTGCTTTTGGCGTTTCTATTTTGCGCAAGATATCTGCTTTTAAAGTAATAAAAGGCACATAATCCGGCTGACGCTCAAGGGCTCGATTGATATGGACGATAGCAATCTCGGGTTCATTAAACTGGTAAAGCAAACCGGCTTTTAGTACTGACAGCGAGGCGTTTTGTTCACTGTCGATAGGTTGCAAGGCACTGAGTAATTCGCGCTTATCTTCATCACTGTTTGGATAAATGCCAATGAGGATTTCACTCAGGTCAGCGCGCGGATCATAGCTTAAGATACGATTTAGGGTTTCGCCCGCCAATTCATAATCGTGCGCGCGCAGTGCCAAATGAGCGACATAAAACCAAGCGGGCACATGGTCTGGGTTTTCATCCTGCCATGCTTTGGCAAACTGTAAGGATTCTTCGACTCTGTCATTACGTAGCGATAAGCTGAGCGCTCTTTCAAACACGGCTGTGGCATCTTCTTTAAAGGATTGCTGCTTATAGATAACCAATGCACGCTCGGTATCATCACGATTTTCGGAAAATTCTGCATCTAACAAGGCATATAAGCTTGGTTCATTGCTTGTTTTATTTCTTGGTTCATTGCTTGTTTTATTGAAGTCAGATGGCACAGCGCTTGCCAATGAGACATTGTCAGTTATCAGATTTTTATTGGCCATGCTTTCAGTCACTGGGGTGTGACTGCTAATGTCTTTAGCAGAGGCTGTATTGGTAATGGTGTCAGTATTTGCGCTAGTAGAGGAGGTTTCGGGTAAAGCTATGTTTGGTGAGACAACGGCGTTATCAGCATGGGCTGGGAATCCTAGGCACAGACAAACCGCCAACGAAAACGCTAGCTTATAACGTCGGCATAGCCGCTCGATGAGAGCGTGCAATAAAGCTCGAAAGCTAGATTGAGCGTTATGCATAGACTGTCGTCTAAATGAGGACCCAAAAAAGACCATAGCGTACAGTATTTACCTATTCTGACCGTATTTCTATACTCACAAAAAGATTTGTAGCATAGAAGGCTGGGTTTATTATAATCGTTTTAAAAACAGATATCTGTGACGAATAATGATGTCAAACATTATAAGAGTAGCATGAGGGGATATACAATAGCAGCCGTGTTACTCAGGCATCAGCAATAGGGCAAATTTATTCTATTGCCCGTCCTAAATAAAAGAAATACAAATATTATCAATCACTACTGGGGTTAATTTTTCTTGCTTGCTGTGATTACGCTGTGCCTGCGCAGACAGAGGCTGCGAATAATCAACCCCAGTCGTTCTGTATTCTTTTAAAAGTGGCTCAACTATAGTAGCACCCGAATTTAAGGGTAACATTGTTAGCTTTAAGTAAACCTATATGCAAGTGTTTGAATGTTAAGCCAGTCATAGCAGTTGATTTGTAGGCACTGCGCCCAGATACAGACAAAGTGCGGGCTTATAAAGGTGAGTGTTAAATAAAGCTGGCAATAATGATATAATAAGCGCCTTTTATTATTTTGCTTTTAAAGTTCCTTATTAAAGGCTGTTTTTCAAAGATATCTTGTCAAAAGCTGTCTTTGAAAAACAGGATTTTAACCTTTTAAAAAACCGCTAAGGGTATTTGGTTGGCGAGTGAATATTATATTTATGGTCTGTCAATAATGAGATTAGTGGTCATTGGGGTCAATCACAAAACTGCACCAGTCGCTCTGCGAGAGCGCTTGGCGCTTGTCGGTGACGATGTCAATATCGCACTTGCGCAGCTACAAGGCTTTAGCGACGGTAGTGTGATAGTCTCTACCTGCAACCGTACAGAGATTTATGCGTTAGTACCAGAAAGCATATTATCATCGAACACATCATCATCGAACACATCATCATCGAACACATCATCACCAAACTCAGCCCTATCAGTTGTAGAGACTTCAGTTATAGAGTCTGGTAATACGCCTAACAATAGCGCCAACCTCTCATCGACTATCATCAGCGCTCACATCCTAAAAATTAAAACTTGGCTTGCAGATTTTAAGCAGTTATCACTGAACGAGATTGACCCTTATTTGTATGTCCATCGTGATACCCATGCCTTAACCCATTGGCTACGAGTCGCTGCAGGGCTTGACTCTATGATACTGGGCGAGCCGCAGATACTGGGGCAAATCAAGCGCGCTGTGCATCTGGCGCAAGATCAAAAAGCGCTGAGCAATCAGCTAGGCTGGATTGTCGATCAGGTATTCGCCGCAGCAAAACGAGTACGAAATGAGACCCAAGTTGGCGCACAAGCGGTATCGCTTAGCTATGCTGCTGCCAAATTGGTGACGCAAATCTTTGATGATTTGCCAAGTCGCACGCTATTGGTGGTAGCCGCTGGCGAGATGAATCGTTTGGTGGCGACGCATATCGCAGGTCTTGGCGTCGGTCGCGTTATTATTTGCAACCGTAATCCTGAGCGCGCAGAAGCGTTAGCGGCTGAGCTGCGCAATCCCAATCGCCGGATCGAAGTCAGAACGCTGCAAGAGCTGCCGCAAGTATTGGCAGAAGCTGATATTGTGAGCAGCTGTAGCGGTAGCATGGACATATTGATTGATAAAACCATGACGCTGCGAGCACTAAAGAGCCGTCGCTATCAGCCGATGCTAATGATTGACTTGGCGGTACCACGTGATATTGACTCGACTGTCAGCCGTATAGATGATGTTTATCTATATTCCGTCGACGATTTGCAGCATGTGATAGCTGGTAATATCGAACAACGCCGCCAAGCAGCAGTAGATGCTGAGCTGTTGGTCAGTCAGCTGGTGGTTGAGATGGATCGCCGCTTTCAAGTACGTCAAGTCGGTAAGGATATTCAGCAATATCGCGCGCGTACTCATGAGCAGGTAAATAAACTATTGCAGGAGTCTATCGCAGAGCTGCAAGGCGATAGTGTCAACCCTGAAGATATCATGATTGAGCTGACGCGGCGCTTAACGCAGTCCTTAACCCATGCACCCTCCAAGCTGATGCGTAAGGCGGCACGCGAAGGTGACAATGAGTTACTCGACTTTGTCGTATCAGGTCTACAGGACGCCCATCGAAATCACTGATAATTGTCTTCTATGATCAAAAATAATAAATTGTATCAGTATGGTTTTAACGCACACATAGCATTGTCAACCTGCATTATCAGTGCTAATATCAGGCTGTTATGACGATATGAAGTGAGGATGCTTGATTGATAAATAGGCAATTTAGGATACTGGAGCGCTATTCGTTACACCACCAGCGTCTTTATACTATTTAACTTTTATCTATCCAATCAATCATTTTCAATGAGCACTGTTATCAGCCTGCCAATGCGTAGCAACGATAATGGTTTGCGTATCTTATGCGCTTTTACTTAATATCTGATGACATCAACGACGTAAAAGATACCACCGTCAACGGCAATAGCGCTAGGATAAAGTGCTACATCGTCCACCCTGCGTCAAACTCTCAATTATTACTCGATATTCGTACTTAGTGAATGCTATCTATAAACGTATCTGGCTATCATATTACGTTGGTCAAAAAATGTTTGACTAAAATAATAGCTGACCTAAATTAACTAAGACAATATCCGGACTTTTTTATCACTCATACTTAAAAAATATTACAACAGACAGGAGCGTCACATGACTGCATTACGTCAAGATATTGATCCAAACGGCTTATTAGAATACTCAGTGGTTTATACTGACCGCGCCCTAAACCATATGTCAAAAGCCTTTCAAGAGGTGATGAATGATTTGCTCAGCAACCTAAAAACCGTTTATAACGCTGAAGCAGCGGTCATCATTCCAGGTTCTGGCACCTATGGTATGGAAGCGGTCGCCCGCCAACTGACCATTGATGAAGATTGCCTCATCATCCGTAATGGTTGGTTTAGTTATCGCTGGACGCAAATTTTAGAAAAAGGCAAATTTGCCAAATCGTCTACGGTATTGACCGCTGAGCGCACTGAAGATACGGAAGCGCCAAAACCATTTGCACCAGTCGATATCGAAACGGCGGTTGCCAAAATTAAAGCCGACAAATCTGCTGTTGTTTATGCGCCGCATGTCGAAACGTCATCTGGCATTATTTTGTCAGAAGACTATATTAAAGCATTAAGTGAAGCTGTACATAGCGTTGGCGGTTTATTAGTCATCGACTGTATCGCCTCAGGCTGCGTATGGTTAGATATGAAAGATTTGGGCATTGATGTGCTTATTAGTGCACCGCAAAAAGGCTGGAGCAGCACGCCATGCGCAGGTCTGGTAATGCTAAGCGACGCTGCCATCAAAAAAGTAGAAAGCACAGAATCTAATAGCTTTAGTCTGGATTTAAAACAATGGCTAACGGTGATGCGCGCTTATGAAAATGGCGGTCACGCTTATCATGCGACCATGCCAACCGATAGCTTGCGTCAATTCCGCGATACTGTTTTGGAAGCGAAAGAAATTGGCTTTGATAAATTGCGCGATGCACAGTGGGAGCTTGGCAAACGTGTGCGCAAGGTTCTGGCAGATAAAGGCATTGAAAGCGTTGCCGCTGAAGGTTTTGAAGCACCAGGCGTGGTCGTATCTTATACCGACCGCGATGACATCCATAAAGGTAGTGCCTTTGCAGAAGCCGGCTTACAAATCGCTGCTGGCGTACCGTTAAAAGTTGGCGAGCCTGAGAATTTCAAAACCTTCCGTTTGGGTCTATTTGGTTTAGACAAATTAACGGACGTTGATGGTGCAGTAGCGCGTTTTGAAAAAGCACTTGATGAAGTATTGGCTAAATAATTACACTCGCTAATAAGTTGTTAAAAAGACGAATACGTCTTTTGAGATAACTAAGTGTTAAAGAATTAAGCGTCAGAGATAAGCATTAAAGAAAAGTACTGAATCACTGCATCATGCGGGGTTCAGTATTTTTTTACCTATATAATATATTTTATAATATAATGTTTATATGTAAAATGATTTTATGTAAAATTATTTTAAACCTATATCGAATAAAAATAAGCGTAGGTAACTATTATGAATATACAAATAGACTGGCAAGCCTTTACGCCACTCTCTTTAGTAGGTGGTGTGATACTGGGCGTCGCAACTGTCATATTGCTATTGGGCATCGGTCGTATCGCTGGGATTAGTGGCATTTTCTCAAGCCTGTTAAAGCCCCAGCGTGTAGAGATGTGGCAAATACTATTTATACTGGGCCTGGTAGTCTCGCCACTATTTTATAGTTTGGTAAAACCGTTACCTAACATAGAAGTCAGCACTTCTTTGCCATTGTTAATTGGGGCGGGATTGCTGGTCGGTTTTGGCACGCGTTTGGGTTCAGGCTGTACCAGTGGACACGGTATCTGCGGTAATGCGCGTCTATCTCCACGCTCGCTGGCGGCGACAGTGACCTTTATGCTCTTTGGTATTGTGACGGTTTATGTGGGTCGGCATGTCTTAGGTGTGTTTTGAATCACAGTATAAGTAACAAATATGTCATTTATATGAGGCTGATAAAAATTTTCTGACGTGCTGTGCCTGCGCAGACAGAGGCTGCAAAAATTTCTATCAGCCTCTCTATAATCTTTTTACACGAATTAACTATACCAACGAAAGATTAATAAAAGAGAATAGCGAGAGACAATAATGCTAAAAAATATCATTGGATTGCTGGCAGGGTTGCTATTTGGTATCGGGCTACTCATATCTGGTATGACCGATCCTGTTAAAGTACAAGGGTTTTTGGACATTTTTGGGGCGTGGGATATTTCACTTGCGTTGGTGATGAGTGGCGGCTTAATAGTGGCAATTATCGGTGTACAATTGGCTAAGCGACAACAGAGCAGCTGGATTGGTACATTAATAGAGCTGCCAAGTAAAACCACAATCAATAAAAAACTGCTTATTGGCGCGATGTTATTTGGTATTGGTTGGGGTTTGGTCGGTATTTGCCCAGGACCCGGTATCGTACTGCTTGGGACAGGACAATGGCAGGCTTATGTCTTTATCCCAGCGATGATAGTAGGGATGCTGATTTATCAATGGCTTGAGCCTAAGCTTGGTTGATAAATAGTGGGTCTAGTCATTTCAGCATAAATAAAAAAGGTCAGCCTAAATTTATTAGACTGACCTTTTTTTGTATTCCATGAAAATCGTTTGATAAGCCTATTTTGATCTTAAGATTGTTTTGTACTGGCTGTTACTTTTGGCGTTTCGTGTGCCAATGATTTTGCCGCTTGGCGTAATTCAAACTTTTGCACTTTACCGGTGCTGGTCTTAGGTATTTCGGCAAAAACAACATATTTAGGGACTTTAAAACCTGCTAAATGCTGTTTGCAGTGCTCTATAACGGTATCGCGCTGCAACGTGCTACCACTATGAATTTCGATAAAGGCCACGGGTACTTCACCCCATTTATCATGCGGCGCGGCGACAACAGCACAGCTTTGAATCGCAGGTAATTTATATAAGATATTTTCGACTTCAATACTAGAGATGTTTTCACCGCCGGAGATAATAACGTCTTTGAGCCTGTCCATGATTTTGATATAGCCATCAGGGTATTTTACGCCCAAATCACCCGTGCGGAACCAACCATCAGCAAAGGCGACTTCGGTTGCTTTGCGGCTTTTTAGGTAGCCTTTCATGACCATATTACCGCGCAGGGCCAGCTCGCCCATTTCCTCACCATCGGAAGCAACAGGCTCAGTGGTGCCTTGTTTAAACACATCAAAGCCGCTCATTAAGTGAGAAGCTACGCCTTGGCGCGATTTCTTTTGGGCGCGCTCGGTAATATCAAGGTCGCTCCATTCTTCTTGCTCAGCGCAGACAGTCACTGGTCCATATACTTCGGTCAGACCGTAAGTATGGGTAATATCAAAGCCCATCGCTTCCATCTTTGCTAGCATAGTCTCAGATGGCGGCGCACCGGCAACCCAGCCTTTAACGCTATGAGTAATCGCTTGTTGATACTCCGGTTTACCGCCAGCAATCATATTGTGAACGATAGGCGCTGAACAATAATGGCTCACTTGATACTTGGCAATCAGCTGTAAAATCAAATCCGCATTTATCTGACGCAAACAGACATTGACGCCAGCGCGCTCTGCGATAGTCCACGGGAAGCACCAGCCATTACAATGAAATAGCGGTAGCGTCCATAAATACATAGGATGTTTGGGCATATCCCAATCTAAGATATTGGAGAGGGCATTGAGTGTGGCACCGCGATGATGGTAGACCACACCTTTGGGTTTGCCAGTCGTACCAGAGGTATAGTTGAGTGATATAGCATCCCACTCGTCGGCGGGCTTTTCCCAATTGTCCAAACTGTCGGAGCTGGCAATCAGTTCTTCATAAGTCATTTTTCCAAAACGCTCGGTATCGACGGCAGCATCAGTTGCATGAATGACGATTAAGTTGGGGAAAGCTTCATCAATAATTTCAGCGTGCTCAGCAAACTCGCTGTCTAAAATTAAGACTTTCGCCTCTGAATGTTGTAAGCAAAAGGTCAGCGCGTTGATATCGAGACGGGTATTGAGTGTACAAAGCACACCACTTGACATTGGTACCCCAAAGGCGCACTCAACCATCGCTGGCGTGTTCAGTAGCATAACTGCCACCGTGTCATTTTTATCAATGCCCAATTTACGCAAGCCATCGGCTAACTGCCTGCAACGATCGTAAGTCTGCTGCCATGTCTGGGTCAGATTATTATGTTTTAGATCGTCATAGATGATAGCAGCTTTATGAGGGTAAACTTGCGCGCTGCGGATGATAAAATCAATAGGGGTAAGCGGTTGATAGTTGGCAGCATTTTTGCTCAGACCCGTATGGAAGTCGGTCATGTTGATAATCCTTTATCGTCGTTCTGGTATGCAGTGAGGCTATATGTATTGAAACTACTGTAGCAGTAACTGTTAATTATAGACAGTCGCAAGCAAAAATTCGGTGGGTTTTTTGGCATTTTTTTTAACCATCTACCAGCAAGCTTTTTTCTAAAAGAGGTCACTTATTTCTAAAAGATGTCACTTAGTGCGGTTATTGGCTTAGTGTTCACTGATCAGTCGCTTGTCTGCATAGCTGATAATAATGGCGGTGTGTTACGATAGCGGTAACGCTAAATCCCTAAATTGCAAAGCATCACTATTCTCACAAAGCATTCTCAGCAAATTATTCATAAGGAAAATGACATGACCGCCAGCCGCACTGCCAATACGATTGACACCGCCAGCAGCAACGAACACTATCCGCATTTATTTGAGCCGCTAGATTTGGGCTTTACCACGCTCAAAAACCGCTTGGTCATGGGCTCGATGCACACTGGGCTTGAAGACCGTTTTTATAATTACGGTAAGCTGGCCGCGTATTTTGCAGAGCGTGCCAAAGGCGGCGTGGCGATGATGATTACCGGTGGTATTGCGCCCAATCGCGAAGGCTGGTTGTCGCCTGTCGGTGGCACGATGAACACCAAAGCTGACGTGATTAATCATCAGCGTGTGACTCGTGCAGCACATAAATATGACAGCAAAATCATTATGCAAATCTTGCACAGTGGACGCTACGGTTATCAGCCATTTGTGGTGTCGTCAAGTCCGATAAAATCCCCAATCTCGCCATTTAAACCGCGTAAGATGAGCATCAAAAATATCGAGCAAACGGTAAAAGACTATGCCCGTTCTGCAAAACTGGCTAAGCAGGCGGGTTATGATGGTGTTGAAATCATGGGTTCAGAAGGGTATTTGCTGAATCAGTTTTTATCGCGTCATGTCAATAAACGGACGGACGAGTATGGCGGTGACATTCAAAATCGCATGAAGTTTGCGGTTGACGTGGTTAAAGCGGTGCGAGAAGCTGCCGGTGAAGACTTTATTATCCTATTCCGTCTGTCAGTGATTGATTTGGTCAAAGACGGCAATGTCATGGATGAAGTCATCATCGTTGCCAAGGCGCTAGAAGCCGCAGGCGTGACGATTATGAATACAGGTATCGGCTGGCATGAAGCACGCATTCCAACGATTGTGACCAGCGTACCGCGTGCCGCTTTTGTGGACTTCACCGCTGAGATTAAAAAGCATATCAGCATTCCGATGATGGCCGCCAACCGTATCAATATGCCAGAAACCGCTGAAGAGATTGTCGCCAGTGGGCAAGCGGATATAATTCAAATGGCGCGTCCATTCTTAGCCGATGCCCATTGGGTGAATAAAGCCAAAAACGGTCAAGCCGATCGCATCAATACCTGTATCGCCTGTAACCAAGCTTGCCTCGATCATACTTTTGCCAATAAACGCTCAACGTGTCTGGTCAATCCACAAGCCTGCTACGAGACTGAATTGGTCTATAAGAAAACTAAAAAACCTAAAAAAGTTGCCGTTATTGGTGGCGGTGTCGCTGGCATGTCAGCCGCTCATGTCGCAGCGTTACGTGGTCATGAAGTAACACTATTTGAAGCCAAAGATATCTTGGGCGGGCAGTTTAACTACGCCAAAGTTATCCCTGGTAAAGAAGAGTTCTTTGAAACCATTCGCTACTATATTAATGAGCTTGAGCACTTAGGCGTTGAGATTAAGCTCAATACCAAAGTTGATAAAGTAATGCTTGAGAAAGCCAAATTCCACCACGTTATTGTCGCAACTGGTGTTGTTCCAAGAAGTCTTGCAGGTAAATTGGAAGGGGCAGATTTGCCACAAGTAATGAGCTATGCTGAACTGCTCTCTGGCGAGAAATCAGTCGGTGATACCGTTGCCGTCATCGGTGCTGGTGGTATTGGCTTCGATGTTAGTGAATATCTGACCGCTAAGCATGGTCAACCGCTCGATGAGCTAGGTCCTGAACTGTTAAAAAACCCAAGCTATCGTCCAAAAGCCCAATCCATTAGCGAATGGCGTGAAGAATGGGGTGTGACCAGTGATACAGAATATCAAACTGAAGGTGGCTTGATTAAGCCTGAAGCCATTAACCCTATCCGTCAAGTGTATCTGATGCAGCGTACCAAAGGTCGCTTGGGCAGTGGCCTGAATAAAACCTCGGGCTGGGTACATCGTGCTCATGTCAAATCGCATGGTGTTATCCAAGTATCAGGCGCCCAGTATGACAAAATCACCAATGAGGGTATTTGGATTACCAATAACCAAGGTCAAAGTCAGCTGCTACGTGTTGATAGCGTGGTGGTCTGTGCGGGTCAAGAGTCAGTCGTTGAGCTGATGCCAAATGTCGGTGACGCACCAGACGCGCAATATCATCTAATCGGTGGCGCAAAGCTGGCTGCTGAGCTAGATGCCAAACGCGCTATAAGAGATGGTGCTGAGGTTGCTGCGAGTATTTAAGGTTTTAATAGTTTAGGTTAGATGTAAAAGCGGCAAGGTATATTATCTTGCTGCTTTTTTGTGTCTAAAACTCTGCTATCAAGTGGTTTCTAAGCTAGCATTTTAATAGAGAAGAATTTATAAATCTTTTATAAAAGATTTAGCTTCCAGTCCAAGCTTGATTAACCTTGAAAATACAAAGTCTGTTAAGTGATATCTACCAATCCATATTTGCACTATTATCACTGACCATATTTAAGTGCTCAATTAGACTTTCCATGTTGTTAAGTGATTTCAGAGCATCTTCATAAGTAGAGTCATTGGTGAAAGTAATGATACTTGGCAAAGCACTTCTTATATAAATAATTTCTAAAAAGTCGTCTGAATCCCAATAGAAATGTATAAAATCTTCTATCGCTTTTATTGCTTCCTTTTCCTCAAATTCGGTATCAGGTTGAATAGAAAATCGTGAACCACTTTTCTGGTTAGTCATAAGTAATGGAACAGCACCTACTTCAGAGTGAATCTGAAAAGTTTCGCCATTTTTACCAAACGCTCCATGAGCCATATAATTTCTTATTTGTTTTTTGATCAAAGCTAACTTATCGTAATGTGGTCTAACCAATTTATCTTGGACATCAAGACATGTTTTAAATTTAGTTGCCCAGTCATCTTGAGCAAGTCGCTCTACATCTTCTCCTGTCAACAAAGAACCCTTTATTATTGCAGCATGAATGAATATATGTTCAGTAAAACTATAAAATACATCAATTACTGATAGCGCTAACCATTCTGTTTCTTTTTTAAGCTCCTTAGATTCTGCATAAATGCTTAAAAATTGTCCAATACCTAGTGTTTCTTCTGCATCTTTATGAGATACATCCTCTTGAGTTTTTTTCTTATACTCTTCAAGAAAAAAGATGTACCGACTATATAATCTTAGGCTAAGATTTAAAACATTTAAATTAGATTGTTTTGCAGCTTCATTTGCGACCCAATCAAAATATGGCTTAGCTACTTTCACAGCGTTATTTATTTTCTTCACAATCTCTTGGCATTCGTTTTCTTGATTTTCCTTGTCTGCTATAAAAAGTCCCATCCCTAGCTTCCTATATTCTAAAAGATAAGCAGCTCCGTTATAATCGATTGGAATCGACCAAGCAACTTTTTCAAATCGACCTAAGTTTTTGAAACCAAGTAAGTCAACAAAAAGAAAATATATTAAGTAATAAGGAGGTAGGTTTTTCCCTGCGTCTGCTCGAACAGCTTCGAAAAGAAAGCCCTTGTCAGCTTTAGTGCGTTTTTTAACAGCACAATTAATAGGATTAAGTATTTGTTCGATCTTCTCTTTCAAAATATCTATATCATTCGGAAATATCTATATCATTCGGAAATATCATTTCGTTTCTCAACTCCTAATTCGCTCAGTTCTATCCAACTACAAAATATAGAAATTTTTAGTCATCAAATTATCTCAATTTAGTATAGCTAAATATAGTTTTAGTTTTCATATTTAACTCATTAATTCGCTGGACTAAAAGCCCAGCCTACATCCTATCTTCTCTACTCAAAAACCACCTCCCAAAACTCCGTATCCATGCTAAATTAAACCCTATCAACGATAGTCATATCTATCAACCACGCCATAAAAAAAAGGATTTTATAATGGTAGTGTTAAAAATACTGTTTAAACGGATCGTTTTGCCTATTTTAGCGCTACTGATTAACGATGAAAATCGCCAAAGATATGTCAGTAGATAAGAAGATTTTGGTTAATCTATGGGGTTGCAGTAATAATCATATTGATTTCATTTTGGATAAAGTGGATTTATAGAAAAATCTGTCATCAGTATAGAAAAAACAACACCTATTGAGCCACGAAGCAGTTATCATCGAGTTTTTTTACTGTCTAATGCTTGATAGGATCATCTCATGTCTAACCGCGACCTCATTATTTTTATTACCTTGTCCTTTATGTGGTCGCTGTCTTTTATTTTTTATCGTATTGGCGTACCTGAGTTTGGCTCGTTGGTGTTTGCCAGCCTGCGTGTGGTATTGGCTGGACTCACGATGTTGGTGTTTGTAATACTAAACAAGAAGAACAGAGTAGGCATTCGTGAAAATTGGAAAGTACTGACGCTGGTTGGACTGTTCTCTGCTGCAGTGCCATTTATCCTGTTTGCTTTTTCAGCACGCTCAGTCAACGCCGGCGTATTGGCGGTGCTCAATGCGTCTGTACCGATGATAAGCGGTTTTATCGCCAGTACCTTCTTTAAAGACAGGCTGTCAAAAAAGCAAATTCTCGGTTTGGTCATCGGCGTGATCGGTGTCATGATTTTGATGAGCGAGAACTTATTTGGTGGGCAGGGCGCTGAGTCGGGTTCTGGATTATTATCGATGGGCTACGCATTACTGGCCTGTGTTGGCTATGCGCTAGGGGCAAATATCACCAGAAATTACTTGGATAATGTCTCACCGGTTGCGATTACCGCAGGCTCGCTTCTCATTGCCAGTGTGATTATGCTACCGATTGCGCTTTATGAGTTTCCTTATGGCAAGAGCATCAGCATAACGGCTTGGGTTTCTGTTATTTGTATTGGTGTATTTTCGACTGCCATTGCGCTGATTTTTATGAATCAGCTGATCAAAAGTATCGGTCCTGTGCGGGCGACCAGCATCACCTTGGTGATTCCGATTTTTGCGATTATTTTAGGCTATTTATTGCTGGATGAGGCGTTGGATACGCCAGCGATTATTGGTTCAATGGTGATATTATTCGGTACTTACTTGTCTTTAGATTTGTCTTTTAAGAAGATGCTTAACGCTTAAAATCTTTACTACTTTCATGTCAGCCATAAAAAACACCTGATTTTGCACAGGTGTTTTTTTATGGCTGATGCATTCGATTGGCTGTTAAATAAAAGTAAGTGATGTTTTAAATTGAGCCTTCGATACGCTTATGTTGGCAAAATAGCCCTTCTAGGCACTCTCTATTGTCGCCATCGGCATGCCAAATAGAAGGAATCTGCATCGCTTTTTTTAACTGATAATGTACCATGGCGCGCTCGTCTAGTTTATAGCCCGTTTCATCGGTGCTGGGTGCTGGGTGCTGGGTGCTGGATATGTCTGCTGACGTTCGCTATCAGAGTATAAGGCTGATAAGATAACGTAGTCGCGGACTGATCTGCTCTAAATCCTCTTTCGGTATTTTTTTATCTTGTTCTAATGTAGATAGGATATTAAAAAAAGCCAGCTCAGATTCTAGGGTATTCATGTCAGTTTCATGCGATAAAAAGCGTTTATACATCGTTTGATAGTCTTTAAGTAAACTTAATACTCCATCATTACTTGCCATTGGTAAACAGCTTTTTAGCTGTTTTTGGATAGCATAAATGGCATCGATTTTACTGGTGTTATCCACTTTTTTTATAGTGTTACTCAGTGATAAACAGGTTTTTGCGTCTATGGCTGAGTCTGTTGGCGTACTAGGTTTCGATGTTGTTGTCTCTATGGGCGTTGGCGTATTTACCTGCTCTACATTTTTTGAATCATGTGATTCAAGTGACGTATTTGATGTGGGTCGGCACGCGCTCAAACCTAAGAATAGGCTGAGCCCTATCGTCAGTGATAATATGGTTTTTTGCATATGCTCCCTCCTTTCGATCAATGCTAAAAAATAATTGCTAATAACAGTGACCATTATTTAAGAAGTTAATAAAATATAAGCTGTCATTGCCTTGGAAGATCGATCGCAACTTCTTGATTTTATTATCTTAATAGAATGATAAGTCCACATAATAATGGCTTTTAAAAGGTTTAGAATATACTAGTGTTTTCGTTTGTAATTTTTACTTGGAATTGCCGTATCTACGCCCTATAAAGAACACGGTTTATGAATAAAGTGCTTAAGTAAGTCTGAAACGTCAGATTAAGTGCTATCTATTCATGACTAACAAATTCTATAACCGTATTTTTATAACAACAAACAGGGCTTTTTATGGCACACGACAACTTATTTGAATCCGTAAAAATGGGCACTCAAACCCTAAAAAATCGCATTGTTATGGCACCTTTGACCCGCTTACGTGCGGTCGAGCCAAGCGATGTACCGACAGCTTTGGCGGGAGAATATTACTCGCAGCGTACTGGCGCAGGCTTGATTATCACTGAGGCGACGCAAGTTTCATTTCAAGCAAAAGGCTATGCGGGCGCGCCTGGTATCCACACTCAAGACCAAACGATTGCATGGAAAACCATCGTTGATAATGTCCATGCAAAAGGTGGCAAGATTGTGGTACAGCTATGGCACACGGGTTTGGTCGCACACGAAAGCGTCCAACCTGATGGCAAAGCGCCGATTTCGGCTTCTGATATCGACGTTGGTGTGCGGACGTCATTGCGTGACAGTCAGAACCAAGCGATTCGCGTTGATGCGACACCGCCACGACCAGCCACACTTGATGAAATTAAGCAAGTCATTGCAGACTTCGCTCATGCGACCAAATGCGCACAAGAAGCAGGCTTCGATGGGGTAGAGGTGCATGGCGCACATGGTTATCTGTTGCATCAGTTTTGGGTTGAGCAAACCAACAAGCGCGATGACGAATATGGCGGTAGCCGCGAGAATCGTGCGCGTCTAACTTTAGATGTTTTGGATGCCTGTATCGCTGCTTGGGATGCTGATCATGTCGGTATTCGTATCTCACCGCTTGGTACTTTTAATAATGTCGAAGCGGGCTACGAAGAAGACAAAAATATCTGGATGATTGAGCAAATTAACAAGCGTCAACCGATGTACTTGCACTTATCTGAGCCAGATTGGGCAGGTGGCACGCCATATAACGATGGCTTCCGTGAAAAAATTCGTGCAGCCTTTGATAATACTATCATTGCCGCTGGTGGCTATACGGCTGAAAAAGCTGAGAAAAATGTCAAAGCTGGGTTCATTGATGCGGTTGCCTTTGGACGTGATTATATTGCCAACCCTGATTTGGCTGAACGCATACACCAAGGTGCGCCGCTCAATGAGCAGCATCCAGCAACCTTTTATGGTGGCGGTACAGAAGGTTATACCGATTACCCTTTTTTAAAGGAAGCATAAGCGTTCATCGAATTAGTGACTTTATTCATATAGTGGAATAGAGTGCTCGTGAATAAAAAGCCACCTTGCAATAATTTGCAAGGTGGCTTTTTTATATGGTTGATCAATATACTCTAAACAACCTCACCGCAAACAAAACCGCTGGCCCACGCCCATTGGAAGTTATAACCGCCAAGCCAGCCTGTGACATCCAGCACTTCACCGATAAAATATAGCCCTTCTTGATAATTACTCTGCATGGTCTTTGACGACACTTCATCGGTCTTAACGCCGCCGCGCGTGACCTCAGCAGTGCGATAGCCTTCGGTGCCTGATGGCTTGAGCTGCCAACCATTAAGCGTTGTGCCAAGCTCAATTAAACGCTCATCTTTAATATTGGCAAGCTCTTTGTCTTTAATGTCATCCCAAAGCGTCATTTGTAGAGCCACAAGCAATTTTTTGGGTAATGCATTGTCCGTATAATCAGCCAATACCGTACGGATGAGCTGTCTTGGATGCGAGTTTTTATGGTCGAGCAGTAGCTGAGTCATATCTGTGTCTGGTAACAGATTAATACTGATAGTTTCGCCCGTTTGCCAATAGTTAGACAATTGCAACATCGCCGGACCAGACAGTCCGCGATGGGTAAATAACAGTGGTAGCCGGAATGAAATACGCTCATTACTAGCAATGACTGGCAAGCTGATACCTGCCAACGCGCGAATGAGGTCACCTGTTTTATCGGTAAAAGTAAAGGGCACCAAACTGGCATCGATAGGGTTTAGCTGATGACCAAATTGCTGTGCCAACTCATAGCCTAGACCGCTCGCACCCATTGTCGGGATGGACAATCCGCCCGTTGCTACTACTAGTGACTCACAGCGAAAGCCAGATTGCACAGGCCTAGTTTGTTTTGGTGCGTCTTTTTGTTCTTGCTTATCTTTTTTACTGAGTACTCGGCTGGTCAATAATTGAAAACGGGATTTCTTGTCGTTTTCGAGTGCTTGTACGCTGTTAATTTGAGTATTGAGTCTGACTTGTACGCCCACCGCTGCACATTCATTAAGTAGCATGGTCAAGATATCTTGCGCAGAGTCATCACAAAATAGCTGCCCGTGTTCGCGCTCATGGTAGGGTATTTTATGCCGCTCAACCATACCGATAAATTCCCAACTGGGATAACGGCTCAGTGCTGATTTACAGAAATGTTGATTGGCACCGATAAAGTGCTCCGGCTCCACGAAATAATTGGTAAAGTTACAGCGACCGCCGCCTGACATTAGGATTTTTTTACCCGCTTTGTTGGCATGATCGAGTACCAGTACGCGACGACCACGGCGACCAGCAGTGAGGGCGCAGTATAGCCCTGATGCACCAGCGCCGATGATAATGACGTCAAAGTGACTACTGATAGAATGTCTGGTGAGGGCCTGTCTGGCTATTGACTGATTATCTACTGACTGACCATCTGGCTTAACTGGTGCAGCTTGATTTAGCGTTTGACTCATGATGATGGCTTATAGAGTAGGTTTGGATAAGTGCTATAGTCCGTTCAAAATAAAAGCGATACGATTGTAATACGTGCTATTGGCTATAATTTTTTCTTGCTTGCTGTTCGCAGGCGTGACAGAGGCTGCAAAAAATTTATAGCCAATAGCACTGTATCGCTTTTAAAATGAATCGACTATATAAAGTGTCTCAATTATATCATGGTAATAATAGACGTGTTTTGAAGCGATTAGTATGGGTAGCTGTAGTTTGTTTACTGTGAGGCAATGCCCTGTCTATGTTGACGGTATTATTCTTAGCTCATTTTATATATTGCACTCGGCTTTTCTTTATTGATACGACATCAAATTAACCAGCTTATAAAAGATTAGTGAATGACTGTACATTTTATGTAGACAAGGATTTTTTATTGCTATAAAGTAAAAGCATCAAGATTGTTAGTTAATGTTAATATTTCGTGTTTTTATCTTACTATTTTTTAACAATATAACAACTTGGGCTTAAAGAAAATGATGTTCTTTAAGAGCGGTTGAATTAAGAAGCCAGTCAATTGAATGGCTTATTTAAACAGGGTCACGGATGACAATGTTAAGACAAAAGGGAATTTATGGATATCCTACAACTGCTCATTAGCGGTATTGCTAATGGTTGTATATATGGGCTGTTGGCGTTAGGCTTTGTACTGATTTACAAAGCCTCTGAGGCAGTGAATTTTGCCCAAGGCGACATGCTTATGCTCGGTGCCTTTTTAGGCATAGCTTTTATTAACACCGATGAAGCAAACCTTCCTTTCCTATTAGGTATTACCTTAGCCTCCATTATTATGGGGGCGTTCGGCTATCTGCTTGATCGTTTCGTGCTACGCGGCATTTTTGGTCAGCCGCAATTCGCTATGGTCATTCTTACCATCTCGCTCGGCTTTTTGATACGCTTTGGTGCTGGTGTGGTTTGGGGGCATAACCCGGTCTCATTACAGACGCCATTTTCAGGCAAGATGTTGGCGTTAGGGTCGCTTAGTATTACTTATGTTGACCTGATCATCATCGTATCTACCATTGCACTCACTTCTATTTTGTACTTCTTTTTTGCCCATACTCGGCTTGGTATCGCTATGCAAGCGAGTAGCCAAAACCAAATGGCCGCTTATTATATGGGGATTCCAGTCAAGCGAATCAACGGTATTGTTTGGGCGTTATCCGGTGTCGTCGCTGCACTTGCTGGTATATTGTTTGCAGCCAAAGGTGCTATTTCACCCTCCATCGGCTTATTATTCGGTATCAAAGCTTTTGCCGCTGCTGTGATTGGTGGTCTAGGCTCTCTACCTGGTGCCCTCGTAGGGGGACTATTAATAGGTGTGATAGAACCATTTGCCGGTCGTTATCTACCATTAGGTCTTAGTCAGATTGCACCCTATGCGGTTATGTTGATTGTGTTAATCATACGTCCAGGCGGTATTTTTTCTCAAGTCAAACAGAAAAAAGTATAGTTGGTACTTGTGTTAGCATTGCTACTAGCACTATAGCTAGCAGCTAAATCGTAGGACAGGTTGAAAATAGGTCACAAGCTTTGATTTTAGAGTAACTAAGTGAACTCCATACATTCTCAAGGATGAGTACTGTCAATGAAAGCCCAGTTTAAACACAGCTACGATCAAGATATCAATGTCTTCGATGATAAACGCCAACTCATAAAATATGGCGTGCTTCTCTTGTTACTCCTAATGGCACCTTGGTTGTTAAGTAGCTATTATATTAGTGAGCTTAGCGCCATATTAATTTGGTCTATAGCAGGACTTGGTCTTATGCTCTTGACGGGTCATACCGGACAAGTCAGTTTAGGTCATGCCGCCTTTATGGCCATAGGGGCTTTTAGCCATCTGGCACTCATGAGCCGAGGCTGGAATTTTTTCCCAGCTTTAATTGCCTGTGCGCTGATTACAGGTGTCATCGGTGCAATGATTGCCAGACCAATCTTAAGAACTAGTGGTATCTATTTGGCCATTGCCACTTTGGCGCTTAGTATTATCATCGAAGATATTGCTATCGTTGCTGAGCCTATTACCGGCGGCATCGCTGGCAGCTTTGCGTCCCCTATTAACCTATTCGGGTTTACTATCGATCGATACGTCACGCCAAAGGCCTTTTATTACTTATGCTTGGCGCTAGTGGTGCTGATTACCTTTGGCTATATTAATCTGCTCAGAAGCAGTACTGGCCGCTCTTTTTTGGCCATTAGAGACAGTGAAGTCTCTGCCCGTGCCCTTGGCGTCAATGTACCACAAGCAAAAACTTTGGCCTTTAGCTTATCCTGTGCGATTACTGCTATTGGCGGTGCTATGTATGGGCATTTTGTGCAAGCGGTCAACTATGAGAGCTTTACCGTTATTATCTCCATAACCATACTACTGCAGATTGTCATTGGTGGTTTAGGCTCTATACATGGTGCGTTTTTTGGCGCAATCGTCGTCGTCTTATTACCACAAGTTATTGCTGTCTTAGGCGACGTCATTGGTCAAAGTACTGGCGCTAGTATCACCAGTATTCCTGGTGTTGATACGGCGTTATTTGCTTTGGTCATCGTCGTGATGATTATCTATGAGCCACGTGGTATCTACGGTATGTGGGTAAAAATACGTACTTGGTTCAGACTGTTTCCGTTATATCGAAAAGGTCTGTTCCGCCGCTCCAAAACTTATCTTAAAACGGAGCGTATGCGATGAGCCTATTACAAGTGGAGTCATTATCTATCGCGTTTGGTGGCGTTAAAGCGGTTGATAACATTAGCTTTGAGGTGCAAGAGGGCGAAGTATTCACTATCGTAGGGCCTAATGGCGCTGGTAAATCGACTATTTTTAACTTAATCAGTCGCTTGTACGAGCCACTTAGTGGTCGTATTACCTTTGACGGTACTGATATTACGCGATTGCCTGCTCATGATATTGCCAAACTTGGCATTGCGCGTACTTTTCAGAATATTGAGCTGTTTGATCACTCTAGTGTGTTACAAAACCTACTTATCGGTCGTCATTCGCAGCGCAATACGACATGGATACAGGACTTGCTATTCTCACCAAAGGTACGCCGTAGTGAGCGCGAGCATCGTCTGCAAGTTGAGAAGATTATAGATTTTTTAGAGTTAGCCCCTTATCGAGATCTGCTGATTGCAGGCTTGCCTTATGGTATTAGAAAAGTAGTCGAAATTGCTAGAGCGTTGGCGGCTAACCCAAAGCTTATTTTGCTCGATGAGCCGGCCTCAGGTCTCAGTGTGGAAGAAACTTCTGAGATGGCATGGTGGATCGAAGATATGCAAAAAGACTTAGGTCTGACTATCTTGATGGTAGAGCATGACATGAGCTTAGTGAATCGGGTGTCAGATCGAGTGTTGGCAGTGGCTGAAGGTAAGTTTTTGGCGCAAGGGTCTGCAGCTGAGGTACAAGCCAACCCACAGGTGATTGAAGCTTATCTTGGACAGGAGAGTATTTGATGCAATCTATTAAGAAACCACTGTCATCTGCAGCGCCTGACATTGAGCTAAATTTGGTCGATTCAGAAGTTACGAATAACGTGCTTGAAGTGCGCAATTTAGAATCTTTTTATGGCCCTGTTATGGCGCTAAGGGGTGTGAGCCTTGAGGTACCAAAAGGCAAAGTAGTGACTATTTTGGGCGCTAATGGCGCGGGTAAAACCACCTTGATGAAAACCATCTCTGGTGTTATCAACCCTCGCAAAGGCGCAGTATGGTTTCACGGTGAGCGTATCGATGGCACTGAGCCTGATCGGCTAGTGAAGAAAGGCTTGTCGCATGTACCAGAAGGTAGAGAGGTATTTCCATTTTTGAGCGTCGCCGAAAACTTGGCGATGGGCGCTTATACGCGACGTGACAAGTCTGAGACACAGCGTGATGTTGAGATGATATATGAGTACTTTCCAATACTAAAAGATCGCCGCACTCAAGCAGCTGGTACGATGTCCGGTGGTCAGCAGCAGATGTTAGCTATCGGTCGCGGTCTGATGTCACGCCCCTCACTCATGCTACTCGATGAGCCTTCTCTTGGGCTGTCACCACTGTTGGTACAAGAAATATTTGCCATCGTTCGTCGATTGAATAAAGAGCAAGGCGTGACGATCTTGTTGGTTGAGCAAAACGCAAGAGTCGCCCTCGCAGCAGCGGATTACGGTTATGTGTTAGAGACCGGACGTATTGTCATGGCAGGCTCAGCAGACAAGCTGATGCACTCTGACGATATCAAAGAGTTCTACCTCGGACAAACCAAAGACAACACAGCGGAAGCCACTCGGTGGAAACGCAAAAAGACTTGGCGATAATAATCATGACTAACTCTATTGATAACTCGATTGATGCGACCCACACCTTTACTGCTGATACCACTGTCACGAGGGTAGCCCCTGTAGTGCAAGCATCGTCTTATACAGAAGCATCCTCTCATAACAATGATTACAGTCACAAGATACGCAATGCGCCTTTTGATCATGCGCCTCAAGTCTTAGAAGGGTGTGACACCTTGACCAAGCTTTGGCGACAGGTTTGCTTGAGTCGAGGCAATAAAACCGCCCATCGCGAAAAGGCTTTGGGTATTTGGCAAAGTCACAGTTGGCTAGATTATTATCATCGCGGCTGCGACATTGGGATGGCTCTTGTGGAGCTTGGTCTGACCAAAGGGGACACTGTCTCTATCTTGAGTGAAGACAATAAAGAATGGCTCTACTGTGATATGGGTATCTGCGGCGTTGGCGGTATACCGAATGGCGTTTATACCACAGACAGTCCGGAGCAGCTCGCCTATATACTTAACGACAGTCAATCTAAGTTCTTGATCGTTGAAAATGATGAGCAATTACATAAGTTTTTTGAGATTCGTGAGCAAGCGACTAGTATCAAAAAAGTAATTGTCTTTGAGCGTAAAGGTCTACGCAGTCTAGAGGATGATCAGGTTATATTCTTAGATGAGCTGTATCTGCTTGGTCAAAATGCTGACAACGCTTTAGAGCGTTTTAGCAGCTATATTGACCAAAGCACAGCGAACGACATACGCACGCTTATTTATACTTCGGGTACTACTGGCGATCCAAAAGGTGCCATTCTAACGCATGCCAACACGCTTTTTGAGATGAAGACTAGCATCGAGGTCATCGAAATCCTACCCACTGATGAGCAGCTATGTTTTCTACCTTTGTGCCATGTGTTAGAGCGTTTAATTTCAGTAGATCTGCCTATTCATAGGGGCTGTATTGTCAACTTTGCTGAGAGTACCGAAACCGTATTTGAGAATATGAAAGAAGTATCGCCCGATACCTTTACCGCCGTTCCTAGATTATGGGAAAAAATGTATGCCTCTATTAGCAACATGCGCAGCGATGCCAGTGCCGTTAATGTTTGGGCATTTGATCAGGCATTAAAAGCAGGTCATGACTACGCTGATATGACGATGGCAGGCAAGAAGCCCACGACTGGCCAACGGCTTCGTTACCAGTTTTGGGACAAACTCGTATTACGTAAGATTCGCGACCTCATTGGGATGACTAATGTTCGCCGTGCCACCACTGGTGCGGCGCCAATATCATTAGATATTATCCGCTGGTTTCATGCAATAGGAGTGCCTATCTATGAAGGCTACGGCATGACTGAAAGTACGGGCGTCATTTCAATAAACACGTCTGAGGAACAAATGATCGGTAGCGTAGGCAAAGCCCTACCAAATTCGGAAGTTCGTATCGCTGACAATGGTGAAATACTGGTAAAAGGCGGTCATGTGTTTGCAGGGTATTGGAACAAGCCTGAAAAAACAGCTGAGGACTTGCGCGATGGCTGGCTCCATACAGGCGATGTTGGTGAAATAAGAGAAGGCTATATATTCATTACAGGCCGTATCAAGGATATTATCATCACAGCAGGCGGTAAGAACGTCACACCAGCAGTTATAGAGAGTAAACTTAAGTTTTCGCCTTATATATCAGATGCGGTCGTCATCGGCGATAAGCGTAAGTACCTGACTTGCCTTATCATGATAGATCAAGAAAATGTCGAAAAATATGCGCAAGACAATCAAGTGATGTTCTCTGATTTTCGCTCATTGTGTCATGCCCCAGAAGTCATCGCTTTGATAAATGAAGTTGTACAGTCTGCTAATGAGACATTAGCTCAAGTAGAAACGATAAAACGCTTTCGACTCATCGATGTGCTCCTCAGCCCCGAAGATGATGAGTTGACCGCTACTATGAAATTAAAAAGAAATCTGGTTGAGAAGAAGCATCATGCTTTAATTGACTCTATGTACTAATGGAGTGCGACTATTTAGTGCAGATCAGCTTAGTACAGATCAGCGCTATTAAATTTACCATCACATCCAACGGATAGCGACCCAGTCGCAAGGAGAAAGGCAATGAAATGGACATTCAAAACGACGTTAATGGCACTAACGGTCGGTACGATGGGCTTAGTCGGATGTAGCGATCCAGAAACCACAGCAGCGACTGGCACTGACACTAAGGCAGCAGCTTCTGCTAGTGAGATACCAGTACAAGGCGTGACCGATAATGAAATTATCCTTGGCGGTGCGCTTGATTTATCTGGTCCGTTTGCTGGATTTGGTAATCCTGCGGTTGCAGCGGCCAATATGTACTTCGATGAGGTAAATGCTGCAGGCGGCGTTAATGGTCGAAAGATTCGCTACATCGTCGAAGACCATTCTTATCAAGTACCAAATGCCGTACAGGCCGCTAACAAGCTGGTTAGCCGCGATAAAGTATTTGCGATGTTAATGTCGTTAGGTACACCGCATAACTTAGCCAGCTTCCCAATTATGGATCGCGCCAATGTACCTAGTGTCATGCCGATCACTTTTGCAAGACCTATGCAAGAAGAAGGTGCTCTGAATCGTCGTTATACTATTGGTAGTACTTATTACGACTCAATGAAGTTAGGTATAGAATATCTGATTGCCCAAAATGATATTAGCAATTTATGTGTTATGTATATCCCTTCAGATTATGGTGAAGAGACAAATGAAGCAGTTAAGGAAATCAGCGATAGTAACCCCAATGTTACTTTAGTTCAGGCCAGCTCACATCGTCCGGATGAAACAGACTTTTCAGGTGCGATTGCCAAACTTAGAGACTCTAAGTGTGATCTAGTCGCGCTGTCTCTGACCATACGAGGCGCGATCACTGCAGTAGGTACGGCAAACGCCATGGGCTGGGATGATGTGAAATTCATCTCTCCTGCAACCGGTTTTCATCCGGCAGTTGCTGCGGCACCAGGCGGCGCCAGTGAAGGTCTATATGCGGTTTCGTACTATAATGATTTGGCACTAAGAGCGAATGAGCCTGAGACCAAAGCTTGGGTTGAGAAGTTCAAAAAAGCCACCGGTGAAGACGCATCAGCAGGCGCTATTATTGGTTATCTTTCCGCAAGAATTACCGTTGATGGACTTAAAGCTGCAGGCCCTGACTTAAATGCCGACACATTTAATACCGGTCTAGAGACAGTCAGTTTTGTTGATGGAGTCACAGGATCTACTGTCGCTATTACTCCTAAGAGCCATGTCGCAATTAACGACGTTTACTTGTCACAAGTACAAAATGGGGCATGGAAAACCGTCACCCAGCTTAAGTAAGTACTGTCTATTTATTGACATTTTGATAGCAGCAAGCCAATTGCAGGCCATACAATAGTATGGCCTGCAAGCGTTATAACTTCTAAGTTTGCGTATGTACTTCGAGATTATTACTATTAACGGTTGATGTCTTGCATCACCCGCCCTTATTTGTCAAACTAGAACTCAGACGTCATTCATTATGGAAGATGACACCTTATAGCCTGTCGTTGTCGCAGTTGCGCTTATTGATAGCCTTTTATTTATAAATAATTATTGATACTTTGTTGAGTACAATAAACCGCTTATGAACTCAAAATTGCTATATTAGTGGCACTG
>TARA_R110002051_G_scaffold91370_1_pt1 | contig 28170 bp, 26 predicted proteins | sample TARA_R110002051 | Tara Oceans TARA_R110002051 (sample SAMEA4397023) | marine metagenome | biome: Polar Biome; feature: [MES] marine water layer (ENVO:01000295) within the mesopelagic zone...; material: water (ENVO:00002006), including particulate matter (ENVO:01000060) such as......
TAGATATGTAAATATTGATGAGAAAAGTAAATCAGATAAATTCTTGCGTGGTTTTGGGTATCAAGGTGGTGCCTACAGAGGTGGTAATCCTGCCAATATTGAAGCCTTTGGTGCAGATTACAAGGATAGTATTTTAAAGCCTGGAGGCTGGGAAATGTTTATCACAGGATTTGCAGAATGCTTGCCTTATCACGATAATAAAATTTCATTAAATACAGCTGTGTTGGACAAATGGGGACAGCCCACATTAACCATTAATGCAGAGTTTAAGGAAAATGAAAAGGCCCTAAATAAACAAATTCAAGAAGACGCTGTAGAAATGTTGACAAAAGCAGGAGTAAAAGATGTTCTTGGGTTTGATAATGAGCATCCGCCAGGGTATGGTGTTCATGAAATGGGAACTGCAAGAATGGGACGTGATCCAAAAACATCGGTATTGAATGAATTTAATCAAGTACATGCAGCTAAGAATGTATTTGTAACTGATGGTGCTTGCATGACATCGTCATCATGTGTAAACCCTTCGTTAACCTATATGGCATTAACTGCGAGAGCAGCGGACTATGCGGTATCTGAATTAAAAAAACTAAATATCTAAGCTATGGACAGAAGAAAAGCGTTACTAAAAACAGGATTTTTTGCAGGAGCAACGATTTTAATGCCTTCCATGCTTTCCTTATTTGAATCATGTAAAACGGAAACCAGATTAGATTGGCATCCATTATTTTTCACCGATGTAGAGGCGAAAACTATTGCTAAACTAGTAGATATGATTTTACCGAGAACAGATACGCCAGGTGCGTTAGATGTGAAGTCTGATATTTTTATAGATAAGGTTATTGCTAAAACTTATGATAAAGAAGGACAAGATAGTACGAGAGCTGATATTGCAGCTTTTAATAAGAACTGCCAAGAGAATTACGGCGATATTTTCATCAATTTGAATACCGAAGATAGCACCAAAGTGTTGACAGAGGCAGAAACAAATTCTGGGAAATTTGGCTCGGGAGTTTGGGGTACGGGAGTAGGTCCACAAGAAACTATTGGTTTTTACAGGTCAATGAAGTCCATGGCTATTTGGGCATATATGACATCGGAAGAAATAGGTAAGAATGTATTAAGCTACGACCCTATACCAGGCAAATATGAGCCATGTAAACCTTTATCTGAAGTAGGAAACAAATGGAGTTTAGGATAAACTTAAATTATTCATATTTTTTATAAACAACATCGCCATTAAAAATGGTCATGGCTATTTCTGTTTTTAAGAATTCATCTTCGGGTATGGTCATGATGTCTTGATTGTAAATAGTAAAGTCCGCCAGTTTACCAGCAGTGATCGATCCTTTAATATTTTCTTCGAATGCGCCATAGGCGGCATCAAGAGTATATGATCTTAATGCCTGTTCCCTGGTCATTTTTTGTTCCGGTTCATAACCACCTTCTGGTAATCCCTTTAATGTTTTACGGCTGATACTGGCATACAAACTCGCAATAGGATTTAGCGGCTCTACGGGTACATCGGTACCATTTACTATAGGGATACCACTTTTTAAAAGATCTTGCCACATATATGCACCTTCTTTAATTCGTTTTTCACCTAAACGGTCAATAGCCCAAGACCTGTCAGAAGATAAGTGAATCGCTTGCATTGCCGGTATAACTCCAAGTTGTGCAAAACGGGGAATATCATCAGGATGTAAATGTTGGGCATGTTCTATTCTAAATCGGTGATTAGTCCTCAAGTTTGACAATTCTTTAAAAGCAGCTTCGTAACGGTCTAATATTTCTTTGTTCGCGCGATCTCCAATGGCATGTGAGCATACCTGAAAACCATTACGCAAAGCATCCAAGGCGGTTTCTTGAACCATTTCCATGGGTAATGTTTCATGTCCAAAGTGTCCTGGCCGGTCGCTATAAGGTTCTAATAACCAAGCACCACGAGACCCTAAAGCACCATCACAGCTTAATTTTATAGAGCGAATGGTTAAGCGATTTTCCGGGTCTATAAAAGGACCTTTTTTATACCATTCATTCAATAGTTCTTTATCACTACCACGAAGCATAGCGTATAAACGAACGTTCATTTTATTAGCTTTCCTAGCGTTTTCAAAATCTGCTAAGGTTTCCTTTCCAATACCAGCATCATGAAAGCTTGTAATACCATTTTTATGGCAAGCCGCTACAGCCAAATCAAAAGCTTTTGCTATTTTTTCTGGAGAGTCTTCGGGTATGTGTTGATAGATTAAACCTTGAGCACGCTCATTGAATATACCTGTAGGTCTTCCTATTTTATCTCGAATAACTTCACCACCTTCAATATTAAATTTGTCAATACCCTCTTTTGATAGTGTATGAACACCGGCAATTTCCATGGCCTTGGCATTTGCTAAACCCGCATGACCACTAGCATGAAATAGATATACAGGATTATCAGGTGATACAGAACTTAGCAGGTCATGTGTTTGAAATCCGTTTACAGCATCTGCGGGTAGTGCTTCCCATTTGCTTTGATGCCAACCTCCTCCAAGAATCCATTCTCCAGGTTCCGTATTTTTAACAGCTTCAGCAATTATATCTGCAATTTCTTGGTAGCTTGTTGTATGGAGTAGGTCAATTTCCATTTCAGCATAACCTAAACCCATAAAGTGGCCATGCCCTTCTATTAAACCAGGAGTCATGGTTTTTCCTTCTAAATCGATGACTTGCGTATGTTCATTTTTGTATTTTTCAGCTTCTTCTAAATTGCCAGCAAAAAGTATGATACTATCTTTTGTAACTACAGCCTCAACAATGGTTTGTAACGAATCTACAGTGTAAATAGGACCGCCGTATATAAGTAGTGTTCCGGTTTCTTTTTTTGGACTAGAGCATGCAGTAAATAAAAGAAAACTTAGTACTAAGCTCCAAAATATTGAATTTGAAATTTTCATTGATTTGGTTTTGAAAATTTAAGGTACGAATTAAAGTCAAAATATGTACTAGGTTACTATTAGCCATTTATTTAATTACCATCGAAGGTAATTTAACAGGATAAATTTTTTGGGTTGTTTGTATCTTAGTGGAGTGGAAAATACAAAAATGAAATATACTTATTACGAAGTCCTACATGAAAACTCTAGGCTATACAAGAATATTCAAAAGCATATTGTTTTGGATAAAAATGACAAGGAATTCATTAGGTCGATGTTTTCTGTCAAGAAATTTCATCGTGGAGATTTACTTCTAAAACAAGGTCAGCTTTGTAGAAAATTATTTTTTGTAGAGTCCGGTAGTTTAAGGGCTTTTAATTTGAGCGAAAATGCAAAGGAGGCAACTATAATGTTTGCAGTTGATGATTGGTGGATTACGGATATGTATTGTTTTGCGAATCAAAAACCCTCAATGGTATCGCTCGAAACGCTTGAAGACAGTATAGTTGTTATTATAGATTTTGACCAGTTTGAAATTTTATTACAGAGATTGCCTAAGTTTGAGCGTTTTTTCCGAATACTTTTTCAAAATGCCTATGCTCGCGAACAATTACGGATACTAAATACAATTGCCTTAACCACCGAGCAAAGATATTGTCAATTTGTAATTAAATATCCGCAAATAGCTGAAAAAGTAACTCAAAAACAAATAGCATCATATTTAGGTGTTACACCTGAGTTTCTAAGTTCTGTAAAGAAAAAATAGAGAGGTCTTAAACTATCTTAATTTTTATATTTGGGCATTATCCGAACTTTGCACAAAAGAATAAAATTATGATGATGATTCTTATTGCCGGGCCTTATAGAAGTGGAACCAATAATGATCCTAACCTTATTAAACAAAACATGGATAATTTAGAGGCCAATGCGCTTCCAATTTTTAAAAAAGGTCATGTGCCGATGATAGGGGAATGGGTTGCGAATCCATTGATAGCATTAGCTGGGTCTAAAGAAGTTGGTGACGCTATTTTTAAAGAGATTCAATATCCTGTTGCCCACCGGTTATTAGCTAAATGCGATGCAATACTTCGTATAGATGGAGCTTCGGTTGGTGCGGATCAAGACGTTGAGGTCGCCAAAAGTTTAGGTTTAAAAGTATACTATAATTTAAATGAAATTCCAGATGCCCAATAAAAATGTAAAAGATATTAAAAGAGAAATTTTATCAGATAACTGGTACACACTTAATAAATACACTTTTAAATATCAAAGACCGGATGGAAGTTGGGAAACGCAGCATCGCGAAGCTTATGACAGAGGTAATGGCTCTGCTATTTTATTGTATAACTCTAAAAAGAAGACTGTTGTGCTTACCAGACAATTTAGAATGCCTACATATGTGAATGGTAATGAAGACGGAATGATGATAGAGGTATGTGCGGGACTTTTAGATGGCGATAACCCAGCAGATTGTGTACGCAAAGAAACCGAAGAAGAAACGGGTTATAAAATCAGTAACGTACAGAAGGTCTTTCAAACCTACATGTCGCCGGGTTCTGTCACCGAAATATTATATCTTTTTGTGGGCGAGTATGATGAAAGTATGAAAGTAAGCGAAGGCGGTGGTGCAGAAGATGAAACTGAAAACATAGAGGTATTAGAGTTTAATTTTAGTGATGCTATGAAGATGGTAGCGAATGGAGAAATTAAAGATGCAAAAACCATTATGTTGCTACAGCATGCAAAACTAAACGCGTTAGTTTAAAAAAAATAACCGACTCTTATCGTATGAAAAAAGTCTATAAAGTCGGTTTTGGAGGGGGATGCCATTGGTGTACAGAAGCAGTGTTTATGGCACTTAAAGGTGTTGAAAAAGTAGAGCAAGGCTTTATTGCTCCAAAAGAAAACCCCGCGGGTTTTTCGGAAGCTGTCATTGTTCATTATAATCCTAGAGTTATAGAATTGAAAGATTTAGTTGCTATTCATTTAGATACCCATAGAAGTACTGAAAACCATTCTATGCGAAATAAGTATAGGTCCGGAATTTATTATTTTGAAAAGTCTGATAAGCAGACTTTATTTAATATAATTAGTGAAGTACAGCAAAATTTTAAAAGCCCATTAATTACTGCCATACTTCCTTTTGGGGTGTTTAAGTCATCTGAGGAACGGTTTCATAATTACTATTTTAACGATACGGAAAAGCCTTTTTGCAAAACACACATCTCTTCAAAAATAAAGATGTTAAAAGAGAAATATGTCAAACATCTGTCATCGAAAGTACAATAGTTAATAGGTATCCCTAAGTCTTAGGAGCATTTGCTCTAACCTTGTCTTTACCTCTGAGGTGGATTCCCTAAAATGATTTGACATAAAGCTGAATATCAATGTTTTGCCCGTTTTTGTTATTAGGTAGCCACTAAGACAATAATTGTTGCTTAGACTGCCAGATTTTGCATAAATATAGGGTTCATCATCGTTTATAAATCTATTTTTTAATGTCCCGTTCATACCACCTGCAGGAAAAATTTTGTATAATTTTTCTTTTGGTACCATTGTAAATAATCGTTCTAAAACCGAAACCATATTTTGAGGTGTAAATAAATTATATCGTGATAACCCTGAACCATCTACCCACCTTGGTTCTTGTTCTAAATCATATAATTCGTTTTTTAATATATAGTCTCTAATTACTTTACTATTTAATGTGTCTTTTAAAACCGACCCTGCAACTAGTAATAATTGTTCTGCTATAAAATTGTCACTTTCGTGCATCATTCTCTTATAAAGTGAATCTATAGGCATTCCATATAAGGTTTGCTTTTGTACTATAGGCATTTTATTAGTTAAGCTTACTTTCTTATTTAAGAGGTTTTCTAGAATTGATTTGGTGGTAATGTTACTGGTTATAAATGGCGTTTCAACCGTGTCTTTAGATTGGGCATTGTAGAAGAACGTATTAGAAAATTCTTTTCGGTTCCTTTTGTTAGCTAGTTGAAAAACGCTGTCTTTAAAATATGTGGGAGTAACTTGCATTTCATTGCCGCCAATGGTCATTACCACATTTCCATGAATAGGTAAATTGCTCTTTTCAGGTGAATAATACCATTGGTAATCATCCCAGGCCCAACCAGGACCGTATTTTTCGTCTTCAAATTTGCCAGGCGAGTAGACTATATTATTATGTTTGTTTAGAAAATTTAAAACGGTTGAATCTTTAAGATATGGATGTAAAAAAGAAGGATCTCCTGTGCCTTCAAAATAAAGGGTGTCATTTAGCTTTATATATTTAAGAGCAGGAATACGCTGCGGAAGTGTTTTTAACGAAGTAAAAAGTGTAAATATTTTTGTGTTACTAGCAGGTATAAAATACTTATGACTATTTAGGTTATAGACGGTATCTTTCGAACCTGCATCAATAACTAAAAGGCCAGTGAAATGATTTTTGTAGAATGGTGATGTAAATTGAGAATTAAAATCTTTGGTTATAACAGATTTTACTGAACCACAAGAGCTTAGGATTCCAAATACGATAATAATACAAATAGTTCGTTTCATAGCATCGAAATTACAAAATACTATTCTTGGCATTAAGGTATAAATTTAACATCATTTCTTTTACTTTAACTTTTTATATACAATATTCAACAGGCATTTCTGTTTACCTTTATGAAACAACAAACTAATAATTTATATAATGGCAAATTCAATGCTTGAGTATAGTAAAACAGTTCTAAAAAAGGTGAGTTTTGATACGTTGCTTTTCTGCAAAGAGTTAAAAAAAGCACTTAAAACACTACTACCTGAGGAGGTAGATGAATTAAGAGTCTGGTTAGAAAATTTTATTACTGACAAACCAGAGCTTCAACAAAGTTTAATTTATTTAAAAGCATAACAAAGAGCCACGTAATAGTGGCTCTTTTTTTTTGAAGCAACCATATGGAAGTTTATGCATCTTACTAAAAAAAAAGATGGCATTAAAACTCTCTATGTTCCTATTTCTAATCTTCTTAATGCAATGTCAAAATGATGACATGCCTTTTGATGAGACACCTGTAGATCAAACTAGTTTGGTGGGTGAGTGGTTATTAACGGAATCTTACATTAGCCCTGGTGGAGCTACAGAATGGATGGAAGTTGAAGAGGGATATCGGTATTTTTTTGATGAATATGGTGGTTATAAAAGAACCAGTTTCAAAAGAGAATTACAAACCATGGGAGAATATACACTAAAGGATGCCGAACTTTATTTGTATTTCCTGACTGATGTTGAAAAGGACACTTTAGGTTTTAGGGCAGATTTTAATGAAAGCAAAACCAAGCTAACTCTTTCACCGACTTACCCAGGAATTTGTATTGAAGGTTGCTTGTATCGTTTTAGCAAAGAATAAGTATTATTTATTCAACGGGCTAATAATTTTTACATCTTGAAAAGCGATAGCACCACGAACAATACCTGTTATAACATCTCTTAAAGCTTCTGTAATCTGTACTTTTAATTCTTTTTTATGGTAAATAAGACTTACTTCACGTGCTGGTGATGGGTCTTTAAAATACTTTAGGTTCTTTTTCTTAACATCATCCAGTTCTAAGGTGTTTAAATAGGGAAGAAGTGTCATACCTAAACCTTCATTAGATAAATTAATAAGCGTTTCAAAACTTCCACTTTGTAAACTAAAATGCTCACTACCAATTTTAGGAGCTTTGCATAAGTTTAAAACACCTTCTCTAAAGCAATGTCCATCTTGTAAAAGTAAAATATCTTCAATATCTAAATCATCGGGTGTTATTTGGGTACTTTTTCCTAATCTATGGTCTTGAGGTACATAACCAACAAATGGTTCGTAATACAAAGGTCTTTCGGTTATAAAATCCACTTCTAAAGGTGTTGCGGCAATAGCGGCATCAATATGTCCGTCTTCAATATTTTGGATTAAACTTTCTGTATTTTGTTCCTTAATAATAAGATTAACTTTAGGGAATTTATGAATAAAATTTTTAAGAAACATTGGTAACAAAGTAGGCATTATGGTAGGTATTATACCTAGAACATAATCTCCACCAATAAACCCTTTTTCTTGTTCTACAATATCTTTTATACGTGCAGCTTCATTTACAATATTTTTTGCTTGTGCCACTATTTTTTCACCTACTTCAGTAATTGTAATTGGCTTTTTACTGCGGTCAAAAAGTAATATATCTAACTCATCTTCAAGCTTTTGAACCTGCATGCTTAATGTTGGTTGCGTAACAAAACTTTTCTCGGCAGCGAGTGTAAAATTCTTGTATTCAGCAACGGCCAGGACATATTGTAATTGGGTTATGGTCATGTGTATAGTATAAGGCTATAAAATTACTAAAAACCATTATTATAACCTATTATATACAATTGAAGTAAGGCCTATAAACTTTCAAAATAGATACTATATCTTTCTAGTTTTAAAATGGTATTTCTGAATTGTTAAAATGATTTTTAAAATTGATATACAAGGTTGACGCATAAGATGCTTAAAAGGGTGAAATTTATAAAATTATCTATTTTTTGTTATAAAATAATCCAATCCAAATTTACCAGACCCGAAACCCATAAAAAATAAACTTAGGCAAAAGAAAAAGAAGGTTGGCATAATATTCCATGAGTTATCCCAAGGTCTAAAGGCAATTGTAATAAACATTGTTATTAGGATAAAGAAAGAGGTTATTCTAGTATTTAAACCTAACATTAATAGAATTCCTCCTACGGCTTCTGTAAAACCTGCAGACCATGCAAAAATTTCAGGCATAAGGGAAAAAGGTATTCCAAATTGGCCGACCAATTCTATAAACCAATCTGAGACTTCAAATAGCTGAAGTCCTACTGCCTTTGGAGTCCATGGAGTGCCAAATTTGTTAATAGCATAAACAAAAGAAAGTAAATATCCTGCAAATACTCTAGGTATTAAAATTAAAATATTAGGCAGAATTGCGTCAACCTTAAACGGAATTATTAATCTTTTAATAGGAAGTAACAGTTCATTCATAAAGCTGTTTATTGGTTATTTAAACTTAAATCAAATTAACAGTGGCTGTTATGATATTTATCAGTTTTATATGGAATTTTGAAGTTGAAATACTAAGTTTTATTAATGTTTTAGCTTTCTCATGGCCTTAGCAATTGCTTTTTCTGAAAAGCCTTGTTTTTCTAGTTCAGATATAATTTTTGGATGGTCATGCGCTCTACCTTGTGAGAGTTTGTGTACCGCTTGTATGTCATTTATTTCAATTTCAAAACCTATTATACCGGTTATTTGCCTCATTGTTTTTTTTGACATGTCGTTCAATGAAATAGGATGTTCAGACTGTTGCTCATACTTATCAACCAAAGTATGTAAAGAGGTCAGTAATTCCTCGGAAGTCTGAATTTTTACGGTGCCATAAACATGTACGGCAATATAGTTCCAAGTTGGGACTTCTTCGTGCTGATACCATGATGATGAAACATAACTATGCGGTCCATTAAAAATACAAAGTACTACATCATCATCTACAAGATTTTTACTTTGCAAATTAGCCTTGGCAATATGCCCCACCAATACATCTCTATCATTTTTGTTTTTGGCTAATTCTAAGGGAATATGTGTTCCCCAAGGTTTTCCGTCTATTGTATTAATGAGGATACCGAAACTATTGTTCTTTAAAAAATCGTGAATCTCTTTAATATCATGGTTTTTATAATGCTCAGGTATAAACATGTGGTGTGGTTTTTAAGTAAATATAAGGTTTTAAGTAAATGCTTTTAGAACCAATTATTTAATGTTTAGGGCTACATAAATTGTTATACCCTTATTACATTGAAGATGAATTTAAAAACGAGAATATGCCATTTATAACAAATACAAAAGCGGAAGAACAAGTAGCTATTTTTTACGAAGATTATGGAAGCGGACAACCTATAATTCTAATTCATGGGTGGCCATTAAGTAGAAAATCTTGGGAGCAACAGGTTTGGAAGTTAGTCGAAGAAGGTTTTCGCTGCATTTCGTACGATCGTAGAGGTTTTGGAACATCTTCTTCGCCCTGGGATTCGTATGATTATTCTACCTTAGCGAGTGATTTAAATGCAATCATCGAAGAACTCGATTTGAAAGATGCAGTTATTGTTGGTTTTTCAATGGGAGGCGGAGAAGTTGTTCGTTATTTAACCGACTACGGACCTAGTAGAATTGCCAAGGCTGCATTGATTAGTTCCATTATACCCTTGGTTAAGGAGAAACCAGATAATCCTAGCGGCGTACCAGAATCTGCTTTAGAAGAAATTATTGATGCGTTACAAAGTGATAGAGTAGGCTTTCTTAAAGAAAAGTTTCATAAAGGCTTCTATAATTTTGATGAGAATAAAGGAGAGCGAATAAGTCAGGCACAATTAGACTATGACTTTACTATTGCTTCTCTTGCATCACCAAGAGCAACGATACAAGCTGCACTAGCATGGATGCACACCGATTTTAGACCAGAGCTAAAGAATGTTACTGTCCCTACGTTGATTGTACATGGCGATGCCGATGCTACAGTACCTATTGAAACTTCAGCTAAGCAAGCACATGATGGTATTAAATACAGTACATTAGAAGTTATTAAGGGGGCTCCGCACGGACTCAATATAACACACCCCGATGAATTGAATGAAATTTTGATTTCATTTTTAAAGAAATAATAGTGGATTATATTAAAAATGGAAAATCCCGATTGTGTAAACAATCGGGATTTTTTTATGATTTCTAATAGAGGCAAGAAGCTTCTATTTTTCAATAATCAAGCTGGCAAAAACTGGTAGGTGGTCAGAAATATGTTTATTGTTTTCCATTCTATCATCAATATGAATGTATTCCAAAACTTTAAAATTCTCAATGAAAATGTAATCTATACGATTTGATAATATGCGCGAATGGTCAAAACCACTGAACGTCCCTGTTGGTCCGTAAAAGGCTTTCTGAGTAATTGCTTGTCCGTCGGATAAAGCTTTTTGTAAAAATTGAATAGGCTTTTCTGTAGGATTCAGATTCAGGTCTCCCATTAATACCACCGGAAGTTTATCCGTATTTATTTCCTTGATTTTTGAAACGATTAACTCGGCCGATTTTTCGCGAGCTACCGTTCCAATATGGTCAAAATGTGTATTGAAAACTAAGAACTGTTTTTTAGTTGCTATATCTTCAAACAATCCGTACGTGCAAATGCGCTCCATTGAAGCATCCCAGCCAACCGATATTTCGTTAGGAGTATCAGATAGCCAAAAGGTTTCACTCCGTAAAAGCTTATACTTATTAGTGCTATACAAAATAGGGGAGTACTCTCCTTTTTCCTTCCCATCATCACGACCAACTCCGATATAGGTATAATCAGTAAGTTGTTCGTCTAAATACGTTAATTGATGGTGTAGCACCTCTTGCATGCCAATAATACCTGGGTTGTAATGTTGCAATAGCGCAACCATCGGAGCCTTACGGTCATTCCAATTGTTTACAGTATCATTAACATTGTCATACTTTATATTATAAGTAAGAACATTGATTTCTTGACCGCATAACCTAAATATGGACATGAATAATGCCATTATAAAACCGATATATTTCATGCTATTCTACTTCTTTATATTTTTCAAACCAAGCTAGAACACTTGCAATTTTAGCCACCAAATTACTAGGTCTGTTCGCAATACCGTGTCCAGCGCCAGGTATACGTACCATAGCGGTTTCAACACCTTCTAACTTTAATGCGGTATAGAATTGTTCAGATTCTGCAATGGGTGTTCTGTAATCTTCTTCACCGGTAAGTAGCATCGTTGGGGTGGTAACATTGGCAACATACATGAGTGGAGAACGTCTAAAGTAGTTTTCTGGATCTTCCCAAGGTTTTTTACCGAACCAGTATTTCGAAAAAAATGCGGCACCATCCGCATAAAGCACAAAGCTTGTCCAGTTAATAACTGGTTTTGCAACAACGGCAGCTTTAAAACGATTTGTTTTACCCACGATCCAAGCGGTTAATACTCCGCCACCGCTACCACCGGTGACAAAAAGATTATCGATATCTACATACCCTTTTTCAATAACGGCATCTACACCACTCATTAAATCTTCATAATCGTGATTAGGGTAGTCGTGGTGAATTAAATTTCCAAATTCAGCCCCGTAACTAGTACTACCACGTGGGTTACTGTAAAGCACTACATAGCCTGCCGCTGCGTATGCCTGAATTTCGGCACTGTATACAGAACCGTAGCTTGTAAATGGTCCGCCATGAATTTCAAGAATGAACGGATATTTTTTATTCGGGTCAAAGTTTGGCGGCGTCACCACCCAACCTTGAATTTTTTGTTGGTCAAAAGAAGATTCCCACCAAATCTCTTCTGTTTTACCCAAATCTCTAAAAGAGAAAAGATCATCGTTTACAAAGGTTAGTCGCTTAGTAACTTTTTTATCCGCAGCGCCAAGATCAGATGGGTGTTCGGTATTCCCTAAAGTATAAGCAAATTTTGAATTGTTTGATACAGTGAAATCTCCAGCGTTATAGGGTCTGCCTAATGATAATCCGCCCAACCCTTCAACAACTGTAGTCACTTTTCCATGTAAGGTTATATGTCCTATTTTGGTAGCCCCTTCCGTATCATACTGAAAATAAATACCCTTGCCATCATTTGCCCATTGTGCATTGGCAATATCCCGGTCAAAATCTCCCGAAATTAATCTGGGGTTACTGCCATCGATATTCATAACATATAGGTTGGTAATTTCATATCCCTGTAATTTATCATCGCTGCCGGTGTAAGCAATAAAATTACCATCAGGAGAAACGGTAGGCGAATCATCTGGTCCATACCTAGAGGTTAGTGGAGAAACTACTGCTGTTAAAAGGTCTAATTTGTAGACCTCGCTATTTGCAGGTTCAAAAGCCTCATCTGCATTAAAATTTGCAGAGAAATAAAGCGATTTGTCATCTTTGCTCCAAACAGGGGTGCCATGGTCAAATTTCGTTGTCGTCAGCTGTTTTGGTGTCCCACCATCAATTGATAAAGTGAAAATTTGGTCATGTCCGCCTTTAATATATCCTTGTCCGTCACCTCTGTAATTTAGTTTATCAATATAAGTTGGTGGAGTATTCCACTTAGCACCTTCCGGCTTTGCAGGCAATTTTACAATAGATTCTTCTGCCTCAGGTACAAACATGGTAAATGCTAAGTAGCGGTCATCATGAGACCAACTAACTGCTCCGGGAGTTTTTGGTGTGTTGGTCAGCGGAGCAATTTCCTTGGTGTCCATCCACATGAGATATAATTTCATCTTATCATCTGTTTGGTTCGATTTAAAAATGATTTTTTTACCGTCATGAGACCAACGCGGGTAATAGTCGTTCTGGTTACCAGTCGTTAAAGGTCTATTTTGTGAACCGTCAAAATTTACCATCCAAAGATTAGATAAATTTCTATCGGTCATAATATCCTTGTAATTACGCACGTAAATAATTTTGCTTCCGTCTGGAGAAATTTGTGGATCAGAAACATACTCCATATTAAAAATATCGGTTAGCTCAAGATTTGAAGAAACCTGCGCACTTGCCGATATTGAAAATAATAGGAGAAAGAGTGTTTTGGTAATAATTTTCATAGTGTTGTTTTTGGTTTGAATAGATGCTATGAAGATAGCGAAATACTTAAAAAAATGAACTGCTTACATTGAGAATTCAGCAAGTATTAACATTCGGATTTTTAATCATTTTTGTATTTTCACAGTATGGAAGAAAAAGGCTATTTACATCAAATTCATCCAGTGCTTCCGGTTTGGGATGTTGTTGAAGCGTTAGATTTTTATGTAAACCGATTAGGGTTTAGAATTGCCTTTGCCGATGATGCTAAAAATCCCAAGTATGCCGGTATTTTACGGGATGATGTTGAGATTCATTTACAGTGGCACGATATAAAAATGTGGGAGGCAGTTATAGATAGACCAATGTTGCGTATTGTCTCTCAGAATATTGAAGCTTTGTACAATGAATTTTCTATGGTAGATGTTTTTCATGCCCACACCTTATAACGGGAAACAGCTTGGGGTACGAGGGAGTTTGCCTTTTACGATCCATTTAAAAACGGATTGACATTTTACAGAGATGTATAGGGTGTTATTTAATTGATTATCAGAATTAAAATATAAAAATGAAGGTATTATTTATAGGAGGAACAGGAAATATCAGTACACCAAGTAGTAGACTGGCGGTAGCTAAAGGAATGGATTTGTATTTGCTAAATAGGGGAAAAGCCAAGGTGGATATTGAAGGAGCGCATAGTATCATTGGAGATATCAACAAGCCCGAAGAACTTGCGGAGCTGAAAAAGCATGAGTGGGATGTGGTGGTGAACTGGATAGCTTTTACTCCCGATGATATGGAGCGTGATATTGAATTGTTCAGAGGAAAAACAAAACAATATATTTTCATAAGTTCGGCATCGTGTTACCAAACACCATTAAGTTATCCGGTGATTACTGAATCTACTCCGTTGCACAATAATCTTTGGGATTACTCTCAAGGAAAAATACAGTGCGAAGATCGATTGCAAAAGGCATATAGAGAAGAAGGATTCCCAATTACCATTGTTCGTCCGTCGTTGACCTATGATACCGTAATACCTATTGCCATTGGCGGATTCAATAAATACAATACCGCACAGCGGATTTTAGATGGTAAGGAAATTATTATACATGGTGATGGAACATCGTTGTGGACCGTAACGCATTCCGATGATTTTGCAAAAGGATTTGTAGGACTTTTAGGATTACAAACTGCTATAGGGCACGCTTTCCATATCACATCAGATGAGGTATTAACCTGGAATATGATTTATAAGATTTTAGCTGATGCTTTAGGGAAGGAAGCAAAAGTAGTGCATATAGCGTCTGATTTTATTTGTAAAATAGAACCTTCGTTTACGGGGACGTTATTAGCGGATAAGGCAGAAAGTGTTTTGTTCGACAATACCAAGATTAAAACATTTGTACCTAGTTTTAAAGCCACCATTCCGTTCTCGGAAGGAATTAAAAGGACAGTAAAGTGGTTAAAAGAAAATCCTGAGCATCAAAATATAGACACCGAGACCGAAGCTAAAATTGAGAATGTGTTGAAGGCTTATAAGGGCTTGTAGTTTTCGAGAGAACTAGTAGTTTAATTCAACATCCGTATTATCCCCCTTGATCCCCTCCAAGGAGGGGAGGAATACGTGATGTTTGTGGGTTTCTAGTGTTTTTAACTATTATTTTACAAAAATCATTCTATAAAATGGTTAGAAAAATGCAACTAAACATTCCCCTCCTTGGAGGGGAGGTTTACGTTTTTGATTTCGAGCTTTTGTCGAATTTAGCTTTAAAGGTTACCGAGTCGGTTTCCATGATAATGATTAGTCACAGGCACTTGCTATTCCCCTCCTTGGATGGGCTAGGGGTGGGTTTTTAGAGTACGTATAGTTGATTGTAGAACAAAAATTACAACCAAGTTTTATTCATTTTTTAGAAAATTGCTAACTAATTTATTCTCATCAGATTCCATTTCAGCTGTCCAACTGTCAATATACCATCGGCCATTTTCATAATGAAGTTGAATGCTGTTTAAGCCCTTTACATTGGTTGGTTCGTGAGGGGAGGTTCTTATTTCGAATGCGCTCCAAACTTGTGCCATATTCCCATAATGAGTCGTCTTTCGGTTAAGTTCTTTTTCATAGAAATTTTCTCTTGGTGCTAAGCCCATTGGTATATATTCGGCTTCTAAAACATGGGTATCTGTCATACCATTTTCATCCAATCGGGTAATGCGTGCATTTGGGGAGTGTATAAACTTATCTCGCTCAAATTGCCAAGGTTCATTACTAGAGCCCGAAATAACATCATAATACGCATTCATAATTGCGTCTATTGACTGTACATCTTCGGCATAGTTGGTGTATGTTGACTGCCCAAAAATTAAGGAACAAAATATAATTGCCACGGTGGTGAGGGTATGTTTCATAATTCTAATTTTTATTCAATTCAGTTTTAATAAGTACAATTAAATTCTTCATTTCGGCATCTAAACTTTCTCTAAAATCTATTACATCTTGGGTAAAGTCCAGTTTCATGCCTAAAAGATTTCTAGTTCTTTTATCGCTCAGTATCTCCTTGTAGTTATTGTAGGATTCGTTTGCAATGTTGATTTCAGTAACATTGGCTTTTACTATGGGTATAAAATTGATGTCTTTCTCAAAAATATCGTCAATACGAATTTGATGCACACTTAATCTATCTTCAAGAACATTTTTGAGCTTATTGAATCTAAAGTCTAGATCATTAAATTTTTCATTAATAGTTTTGTTCTTAATTAGGCTTAGTTTGTTGGTGTTTTTTAAGTTGTCATAAGCATTGACGGTTGGCATGTCACTTTGTAAATCCCAAACCGCATTTTTGAACATGGCATCTGAAATTGTTCTATTTGTACTATCAACAGGTGTATTTTCAACGCCAAGAACTTGAAGAAGTAATTGTTTTAACTGTTTTTCTTCTGAAATTAAGGCTTCCGATTGCTGCTTGGCTAAAATTAAATTTTCTAAAAGATTTTCTAAAATTGCTTTTTCCTCAATCCTGTCCTTTCTGTTCTCGTTCCAATTATTAATCTGTAGCGCAATAAGAATACCAATAACAACTAATACAATTTCGCCAAAAGCGTATTTTAGGTACTTGGTAGTTTTGCCTTCATTTAGTAGGTTTTGGCGGATGTTTCTAAAGAGTTTTATCATAAGTGAGTTATTCAGATATTTCTTCTTCAATCAACGTAATAATTTCCTCTATTTTAAACTTAACACCTACAGATTGGTCGTTGGTATAGGTAGTGTTAGAAATTAAGATACTTATATAGTCTTCAAAATCAGGGTGGATTAATAACATTTTGGCATCACTAGGCAGAAATAAATCTTTAATTGATTTTCCCTTTGAAGATTCTGTTATCGTAACTTTTGTCCTAATTTGTTCATCATCCAAAAATTCAGACATTACACCTCCTACTTGATAATGTTCAATTAAAAAGGGAGTAAAGCGCTCCTCGACCAAATTTAAGATGACAATTTCTTCTTCATGTAACTCACTCAATGAGCTTGGAAATGCTGAAATCATATTTCGAAGTTCTGAGTTAGAAATTAAATAAAGCTTTCCAGAATTGGTAAGTTCAGTGCTAACTCCTAATTCGGGATCAAATGTAGGACGGTTAATTAATCTTGATAAATGTCGGTTAACACTATCATATTGAATTTCACGATTATCAAAATTTCTATAAGAGAGTAACTTTATTGCTGAATTTATACTTTCATTTCTTAAAAATATTTTCGAGTTTATTTGGTGTAAATTACTATTATATTCAATTAGTAATTGATGCAATAGTTGCTGTTCTTGTTTTCTATTCTGTGATTCTTGATTCCAAGTGTTTATTTGCAACGCTAACAAAATCCCTATAACCACAAGGATAATTTCACCAACGGCGTATTTGAGGTATTTAGTGGTTTTATTTTCAACTAGAAGGTTTTTTCTTATGTTTTTAAAGATTTTCATCATAATTACAAGTTTAATACATGCACGAGCTATTCCCCTCTTTAGAGAGGGACTAGGGTTTGGTTTTTAGTGTACTATTTCACATACATTTCTTAATATTAATCCTGTTGTTATTCAGTTAAACCACTTTATTATTGTTTTGCCTTTTTTGATTGCTTCATCTGGTTACTTACCCTTAATCCACTTCCAGGAGGGGATATTTTAGTAATTGATTGCGAGCTTTTGTCGAAAATAGAGTTTAAGATTACCATTCTAAATCTATTATATAATTTCAATACAACACCAAACTATTCCCCATTAGGGGTGGGGTATTTGCCTTTAAACTACAGACTAATTTTTAATAGGCACTTCAGGAACGTTACCATAAAGCACATTCGCCGCGGCTTCATACTTGTCACCTTTTATCCAATAAGGTCTTTCAGGGTCATTGGCAATAGAACGTCCTGAAAGTATATATCCTTTGTAAAATTTTACTAAGTAATCATAGTCTAAACTATCGGCTTCATCAGCTGCTTGATGGTAGTATTTATTAATCTCCTCATCAAAGGCATCAAAACCGGTGGAGTAGGTGGGAGCAGGGATGCCTACTCTGGCAAAACTAACATTATCACTTCGGTCGAAGAGCCCTTCTTCGGGGGCAACTTCATCAATATCCAAAGCTTTTAACCCAAAGGTTTTAGCGCCTTCAATCATTTTATCTTTCGCTGTTGTACGATTTAATCCAGCAATAGTAGCTAAACTTGTGTTGTTATATCCGCCGCCGTCCGTATTGAAGCAATAAATCATTTTATTTAATGGTATAACAGGATTGTCTACATAATACCTACTTCCTAAAAGACCCAATTCTTCTCCTGTAAACAAAATAAATAATGCCGAGCGTTTAGTAGGATACTTGGACAAATTTTCTGCCATGGATAAAACCGCAGTGGTCCCTATGGCATTGTCTCGTGCACCATTGTATATACTATCGCCTTTTGCATCGGGCATGCCAATGCCTACATGGTCATAATGAGCAGAATAGATAATATACTCCTCTTTTAATTTTGGGTCTGTACCTTCTAATACGCCAATCACATTTTGGGTTTTTAGTACTTCTTTATGAATTCCTGTACTCTTAATTTTTAGTGGTATAGATTCAGTACCTAGTTTGGCTAAATCTTCAGGAGTAGTCTGTACCCACAAATACAGTGGCAAAGCTTCTTTTTCACCTTCAGTTAGACTTGAACGTTCTTCAAAAGCATGTTTAAAACGCGGCCATAATTCGGTATCAAAAGCACCTACTTCAATTAAACCCCTTGCGCCTTTTTGTATTGCTAGTTCACGTTTAGGAGCTCTACTGCCTAGAGCCGGTCTTAATTCGGTAGCTTCTGGGGTTCCAGCTTTTACGATAACTATTTTACCTTTTACTTCTATTTCTTTATAATCTTTTTCAAGACCATAATTAAGATAAATAGCATCTTCTACACTATCTATGGCATCAATATCAAAAGCAACTACTTCTGGATAGCTTTGTCCATTAAACGAAAGTTCTATGTCTTCCGATAAGTAGAAATGATATAAATCTAAATTTTGATAATACGTACCATTTTTTGGGTTAGGCTGAACACCATATCCACGTAGTGTATTCGCCAAGTATGATGCCGCTATTTTCAATTCTGGCGACCCTGTTGCACGGCCTTTTAATGCATCATCTGCTAAAAAGTAAATATGGCCTTCAATTTCGTTTTTGTCAACCGTTTCTGCAGCTTTTTCAGTTTCTGTTTGCGCTGACAAAATGCTTGCAAAAACAAGGGCAGTACATAATAATAAATTTTTCATTTTGTAATGTTTTTGATTATTAGTTTAGTGGGAGGTTTATTAAAGTTAGGGTAAATATGTATAGTTTTTCATTATGCTATTTGTTTTATGATAAAATTTAATAATATCTAGGTCAACAATTGAATCCAAAAAAGGGTTCTAGTTTTCATTGGTTTTAATAGGTTCGTCTCTCTTATTTTTAGTATGGATTTAATATTATTTTTGGTTTATGAATAGTGTTTTTTATGGTTCATTTTAGTTTGTTGTAGAACAACAGTTGGCCAAGTATATATTTAACTATTTTATAAAATTCAAATACGTGTATTTGCCTTGGTAACAAAATACATATCTATTTTACCTTTCCCTTTTGCTTGTATTTTTCCTCTATGAGTAAAGATAAATTGAGTATTGTTTTTTATTAATTCATAAGTGTTTTGAGAAATGTTCACTTGACCTACAGCACCACTACTTTCAATTCTGGCGGCGGTATTTACGGTATCTCCCCAAATATCGTATTGAAATTTCTTAACACCCACGATACCTGCAACTACGGGACCTGTGTGTATGCCCAATCGCATTTCAAACGTAAATCCATCTGTTGTTTCTTTATCTGAAAATCTTTGGGTCATAAAAGATTGCATTTCCAATGCCGCCAAAACTGTATTCTGTACGGAATCAACTGAAGGTACTGGTAAGCCACCAGCCGCCATATAGGCATCGCCAATGGTTTTTATTTTTTCGATACTATATTTTTCGCAAATAAGGTCAAATGCCTTAAAGCAATGGTTTATTTCACCAATTAGCTCGGCTGCAGTAAGTTCTGCCGACATTTCTGTAAAACCTTTAAAATCAGTAAATAGGATAGATACTAAATCGAAATCACGGGCTTGGGCCTCACCTTTCTCTTTTAATTCCTCTGCAATTTCTGCAGGCAGAATATTTAACAATAGACTTTCAGAACGATCTTTTTCTTTCTTTAAAATATCCTTTGACTTTTTTACATAATGCCATCTTGAGAAAAATCCAAGAGCTAATAGAAAACAGATAGTACCGACGCCAATTGCTAAGTTTCTATTTTTATCTTTTTGTTGCACTTCTGCTTTATGCTGTAATTGAACGGCCAAATCTTTCTCAATTTGAACCAGACTATCGGCCATTACTTTCTTCCGGAATTCTATTTGCTGTAGTTTTATCGCCAAATCTTCTGTTTTAATACTATCGCTTATAAGAATCATTTGCTCATGGTAAACTAATGCCTCGCTATTATTTTTTAATGCACGATACGCTTCATATAGGCATTCGCATGAAAATTCTTGTCCGCCCAAATCGCCTACTTGTTTTGACATTGCAAGGCTTTTTTTACATAACGAAATTGCTTTTTTGTAGTTTTTGTTATCAAGGTAAATGTCACTTATAGTTAACAATGTATTGGCTCCGCCTTGTATATCATTAATACTTTCACTAATAGCGAAGCTTTTTTGAAGAAAATCCATAGCTTTTTCAGTTTCTCCTTTCTCAAGATAAACTGTGCCAATACCAGATAGACTAGAAGCAATTCCTAATTTATCATTTTTCTTTTTTTCTATGGCCAAACCTTTTTCGTAGTATGCTAAGGCTGTTTCAAATTCATTTTTTGCAAGGTAAAGATTGCCAATATTTATGTACATAGCTGAGTTGCCATCTTCATCATTCAATTCATTATTAATGGCAATACTTTTTTCATAATATTCCAAAGCCTTGTCAAATTCTTCCTTGGACAAGTATATATTTCCAAATTCATTGTAGATAGAGCCTACACCATTTAAATCATTTTCTTCTTCATAAATTTTCAAGCTTTTTTGATAATATACCAAGGCGTTAACTACATCTTCATTGTCATGGTAGATATATCCCATTTTTATGAGGATATCTGCCGCGCCTAATCTATCTTTAATTCTTTCGGCAAGTACTAATCCTTCATCGTAGGAAGTCAACGCATTGTTATAGTCGCCCATTCTAAATTGAAGGTATCCTTTAAGAATAAGGACATCAACAAGACCATAGTTATTTTTTGTATTTTTTGTAAATTGATATAATTCCTTAAGTAAAATAAGGGCGCTGTCTGGTTGTGAAGCATAAAATCCGTCGTAGATATACTCATTAAATGCTTGGGCTCTTACGCTATCTATAGCATTTTCATCTTTCCAAATTTGATACAAAGAATCAAGCTCTGTTTGCGAATAAACGGAACTTTGAAGACATATTAGAAAAAATAAAAACCTTGCTTTTTTCATTTTTGCTTTTTAAAAGTACAACCTCATTTTAGTTGTAACTAACTGGTTGTAAGTTTTTTATGTAAGTTTTGTTGTTTAAAGTGTTAATATATAATCCTCTAGTTTCAATTTGCGTCGTATAATTATTTACGAGGAAAAGAAGAATAGATTTAGTGTTTTTTTAAAAATTGTAATTATCGTTATAGCAGTCTTAGGAACCCATAATAGACTGCCGTTAGTAGTAAAAGCACAAGACTAATGGCCAAAAACCGAATAGATCGTTTCACGTTTCTAAACTTCCAAGCCGATATTTTAGAATTGATATAGATTTGCTCCCCTAATTGTTCAAAAACTTCTTTTTCATTAATACTCACGTCATAAAATTTCTTCGAAAATTCTTTTATAGTACCAAACTTGGTTATGACATCTCCAAAATAAAAGACGTTATTACTGTAGTTGCCTTCTAACTTGGGTATAAAACATCGTACACTATAAAAAATAGAGATTACGGTAGCTACAAACCACAATCCAATTAGTATATAGAACAAAATAGCGTTCGAAACAGAATGCATAACAGGAGCAGCACTTTGGTAGATGAAGTTTAAAATAATACCGTAAAAGGAAAGTATAAGTCCGGCTTTTAACTCCGAAGCTTTTATAAGTCCAGCTACATAATTAATGGTGCCCCAATAGTGATCTACTAATTCTTCTGAATGTCCTTTAGATTTTAATTCATTTAATAGACCTCTTTCAAAAGCTGTTAAAGGGTTTTCCTTTTTTGAACTTTTTTTAGTTGTTGGTTTTTTATTTTCTAATGGTTTGGTCATGCGTATAATTTTAAGTCTGTAGGGCTATTCAATTACATTGTAAACAGTAAGCGGGTTCGTTTTGTTCTTCATTGTAATACTTCCTAAGTTTTCACATTTAAAGGCTTCTTTTACTTGTTCGTAACAACCTTTGCAGATGATAATTTGGTTTTCTTTTGCAGCATCTTGTAGTCTTGCAGCCGTATTGACGGAATCTCCGATTACAGTGTAGTCCAGGCGTTTTAATGTTGCAGATCCAATGTTCCCTGAAATCATTTCTCCGCTTTTAATACCAATAGAAACCTTTGGCTTAAAGTTTTCTTTACCCTCAACATAGGGGAAGTTATTTACCTGATTTCTAATTGCGAGTGCAGCATCAATGGCTCGATCTAAATGGTATTCTCCTCTAAAAACAGCCATTACAGCATCACCAATAAATTTATCTATGATTCCGTCTTGTTCCATAATTTCTTTTACCATGGCATCGAAATAGGTGTTAAGCATGGATACCACTACATCTGGACTAGTAGTTTCGCTGATTTTTGTAAATCCACAAACATCTACAAACATTACTGTGCCCTCAATACTTTCATTTGCCATTATTTTTGACTCATACTCTTGGCCACCCATAAAGTTGAGTACATTTTCATCTACATACATTCTAAGAATATTATTCTCCTTAATTGCCTGTAATGTTTTTCTAATTTCCATGGCATGCTTCAATGTTTTTTCCATGGTTACTGTTAGGTCATCGAAATTGATTGGTTTTGTAATAAAATCAAAAGCCCCGCGGTTCATAGCTACACGAATATTTTCCATATCACCATAAGCGGATACGATAACCGATTTAATAAGCGGACTAGATTCATGTAATTCTGAGAGTAGGGTAAGGCCATCCATCTCAGGCATGTTGATATCGCTTAAAACAATATCTACACCAGGGTTTTCAACAAGTTTTTCAAGAGCATCTCTGCCATTTATAGCAAATACAAACTCATACTCGTTCTGTCGTATCTGCTTCCTAAATTTCTGTTTGATGAGTATTTCTAAATCCGTCTCATCATCTACTACCATTATTTTTGCCATAGTCTTAGCTTAAGGTTATTAGCTTATCTTTTAAAAGTGAGAAATCTAAAGGTTTGGTCAAGAAATCGTCAGCACCTAGGTTTTTAGCCATTGTTCTATTTTCATCATCCCCATAGGCGGTAATCATCATAACCAGTGGTGGTGGTTTTACATAATTCTTTTTAATATTATCTAACAATTCCAGTCCGCTCATGCCCGGCATATTAATATCAGATAAAATTAGCACAGCTTCATGCTCCATTGCTTTCATCAGCTTTAAGGCTTCTTCGCCAGAAAATGCAAAAACAAATTCCAATTCTTCCTTTCGTATTTCTTTTCTAAAACGCTGTTGAAAAAGCACTTTTACATCTTGTTCGTCATCTACAACTAATATCTTCATAAGGTGGTTTTTATAATTTATAAATAATTTTATCGGGGAACATTAATTGGTTTTATATCATTGGTAATGAGATGGTAAAGGTGGTTCCTTCTCCTTGTTTTGTGTCAACTGTTAATTCACCGCCATGCACTTGCACAATATCATAACTTAATGATAGCCCCAGTCCGGTACCTTCACCAGAGGGTTTAGTGGTAAAAAATGGCTGAAATATTTTGTCTAATACTTCTTTAGGCACTCCGTTGCCATTGTCAGATACTTTAATGAGTACCATATTACCTTGCTTTTCTGTAGTTACCGAAACGGTAGGATTGTAGCCCTTAGGATTTTGTTCTTTCTTCTTTTTTACAACATAAAAGGCATTGGTAATAAGGTTGAGAATAACTCTACCCATATCTTGCGCAACAATATTTATTTTTCCAATAGAATCATCAAAGTCTGTATTTAAAGTGGCATTGAAACTTTTGTCTTTGGCACGTAAACCATGGTAGGCAAGACGAAGGTATTCATCTGATAAAGTATTGATATTGGTCATTTCTTTTTGACCGGTACTACTGCGGCTATGTTGTAGCATTCCTTTTACAATACCATCAGCACGTTTGCCATGAAATATAATTTTGTCTTCGTTGGCAGAAACATCTTTTGCCAAAGCTTTTACTTCCTCATAGTTACCGTTATCTATTTCACCTTCTAATTCTTCCAAAAGTTCTTTATTAACTTCAGAGAAGTTATTAACGAAGTTTAGCGGATTTTGAATTTCGTGGGCAATACCTGCTGTCAACTCTCCTAAACTTGCCATTTTTTCTGACTGGATGAGTTTTGATTGAGTCGATTTTAATTCATCAATTTTTGTTTTAAGTTGTACTGTTCTGTGAGAAACCCGCTCTTCTAATATTCTATTTTCTCGCGTAAGTTTACGTGCTCTAAAAACAATATAGGCTCTTAATATACTTGCGATAATTAAACCAAATAGTAAGTATGCCCACCAAGTTTGCCACCAAGGCGGATTTATTTTAAACGAAAGGGTATCAGGTACAGTCCAGCCGCTATTCCCACTTCTAACAGCAACTTTAAAGGTGTAATCACCTGGTTTTAAATTGTAATAATTTTTGGTTTTAGTAGCATAAGAGGCAAAGTTCCAATCTTCATCTTCACCATCTAGAATAAATCGATAATTTAATTTATCTCTATTAAATATAGCATCACTACCATAACTAAAACTAATACTGTTCTGGTCATAGGGTAGTGTAAGTCCTTCGGGAATATTATAAGGGCGTTTAACAGAATCCCATGTTATACTATTGGTACTGGCATATGTTGAAGTTTGCGCATTTGTAGAATCTTTTACAATATTTAAACCAAACCCAGGATTTTCATCCATGACGAACATGTTATTAATTTTAACTGTACCAATAGTACTAACTTGTTGTGGTTCGGAATCAAGAATAAGTAGTTTCCATTCATTAGAAGTGCTAGTAACACCAGACCAAAACTGACCATTTTTTAGAAATTCAGGTGAATTTTGTAGATAATCGTTCGATTTAAAACCAAGTCCAGTATTAAAATTATAGAAGCCTTTATCTATTGTTTTTGCAGTTGACTTTTCTATTGCAATTAAACCATTACCGCTAGCAGCATACATCAAACTCCCTTTTTCTACCAGGTCATAAAAATCTTCAGGGTATAATCCGTTTTCTTTCTTTAAGGGCGTAAGCGTATTTTGTTCTAAATTAAGTACGTTTAACCCGTTTGTAGTAGCTATCCATAGCTCTCCTTCGTTAGAAATTTTGGCTGCGGATACATTGTTATTGCTAAGGCCTTGTTCTTCTCTGAGATAACTTATAGTGTTCGTCTTCAAATTTACCTTGGCTAATCCGTTTGTAGTGGGGATCCAAAGAATTTCTTTATCATAAAATAGGATGGATCCGCTTCCTGCTTTTAGAATATCTGGATCATTTTTAGAAACTAATTTATTGAACGTGTTGTTTTGAATATTATAGACATACAAACCATCACCAGCATATATTGCAAAAGTATGCTCATTTATAATTGAAATACCTGCTCCAAAAATAAAAGAAGAATTGCCATATGAGGTAAGTTTATTTTTTTTCCTATCTAGAATAGAAAATCCATTTCTAGTATTTATAAAGTAAATATCAGTTGTAATTTCTTTAATAAAACTAATAGTGGTAGGATTGCAATGTAATTGCTCATAATTAATGGTTTTTATGGTATTTTTATTTAAGTCTATAATATTGATTCCCCCAGCCGTTCCTAGCCATAAGTCTCCTCTTGAGTCTTCTTCTATTTCCCAAATTTGATTATCGGCTAAACCTCTTGTGTCATCAAAATATTCTGTGTTTAAAGTGAAATCAGTGGTTATTAGTACTCCTTTATCTGTTGTAGCAATCCATAATGAGCCATTATTTCTTTTTAATGGTCTAGGTATTTTTAGGGAACCTTGTAGCGTACCGTTTAAGGCTATTGTTTTATACTTTTCCAGATTATTACTTAAAATATATGCCTCTTTAGTTCCCAAAATCCAGAAATTACCATCGTTATCTTCTTCCATTTCAGTACCTATTAAGCTATAACCATTTTCAGCATCTAATACTCTTACAATATTTTCTTTTAAGGAGAGTCGAAAAACTATAGGGTTAGTATTGTTAATGGCTGCAGAAGGATAAGGATAATTTAGCCAAATGTTACCCTTTTTATCTTCTGTAACATCCCAAACTATGGAGTTTATTTCAATATCTGCAATCCTTGAAAGTGCTTTAAGTTCCTTTCTATCTTTGTCTATAACCGCAAGATTATTGGTGAAACCTAGCCAAAGGGTATTATTACTGTCTTCAAAAAGTCTCCATGGTTTAGCACAATTTGTATTTGTTATTTTTTGTAATTTTTTTAATTCCGCATCTACCTTGTAAAATCCTTCATTGAGTGAAGCTATATACAAAGTACCAGTATGGTCGCAAAGAATGTCGAAAGGGGTGAAGCTTTCTGTTTTAGAAATGGTAAATTCTATATTGTTTTTAAAATCTAAAATGGTAATTAAACGTTCTGATGGTCTAGCCAACCAAAGCTTACCTTGTTTGTCCAATTCCATTTTATAGACTGCATTGTAGTCATAGATAAATGCATTTTCACCGTCATAAAGTGTTAATGGTGAAGTAGAGGAAGATGAACCTATCCAAATTGCACCATCTTCAGTTTCTAGGAAGGACGTAATATCGTCAGAAGGTAATCCTTCATTTGTAGAAAGTTGTAAAAGATTTACGTTAGTACCAGCCATGTTACCTGGGGGTTTCATTTTAGTAATGGTCGGTTTTTTTATGGTAGATTTAGTAATAGTAAATGAAACAGAATCGAGTATTATTTTTTCTGTCGGAAAATTATCCCAATCTAAAATATACTCCTTCATGGGAGACTTCAGCGGTTTAAAAATATTTAACTCAAAAGGTTTGCTGGGTAAAGCATCTACATTTAAATCATAAGAAATAGGAGTCGTCAGTGTATCATTAGTTAAGTCTTCCCATTCAAAAGGTTCAGGTTCTGTAAAAACCAGTGGTATGGTTTCTGGAACTTTATAATCGCCTACCGTAGTTTCTGTCTCAGATTTGCTGGTTTTCTTGCAGGAAACTAGAAATAGACTGCAAAACAAGCTGGTAAATAGTATATGTCTCATTAATATTATGTTTTTCATACTAGTTTAGGGGTTGGTTGGTATATGGTAATTCAATTATAAATGTTGTTCCTTCCTTTTCTTTTGTTTCTACAAATAGCTTTCCACCATGCCCTTTGGTTACTATATCATAACTCATGCTTAGGCCCAAGCCGGTACCTTGCCCAGTAGGTTTGGTGGTGAAAAAAGGCTGGAATATTTTGTTTACTATTGCTTCTGGAATTCCGTTTCCGTTGTCGGAGATAGAAATTTGTACACATTGAGACCCACCCCCAACCCCTCCAAGGAGGGGAGTTCGCTTTGATGTAACTTTTACGGTAGGTTTATACCCTTCGATTCTAGATTTAGCCTTTTCGTTAACTGCATAAAAAGCATTGGTAATTAAATTTAAAATTACCCGCCCTATATCTTGTGGTACAATATTTATTTTACTTACATTATAATCAAAAGCGGTTAGTATTTCGGCATTAAAACTTTTATCTTTTGCCCTAAGTCCGTGGTACGCTAGTCTTAAATATTCGTCTGCTAGCTTATTAATATCTGTAGGTTCTTTTTCAGCAGAGCTTGCTCTACTATGTTGCAACATCCCTTTTACAATACCTTCGGCACGTTTACCGTGATGGTTTATTTTTTCAAGGTTTTGTTTGATATCCAATGAA
>TARA_R110002051_G_scaffold62788_2_pt1 | contig 28114 bp, 25 predicted proteins | sample TARA_R110002051 | Tara Oceans TARA_R110002051 (sample SAMEA4397023) | marine metagenome | biome: Polar Biome; feature: [MES] marine water layer (ENVO:01000295) within the mesopelagic zone...; material: water (ENVO:00002006), including particulate matter (ENVO:01000060) such as......
CAGCCGGAACAAAAACCGTCGCAGCGGATTCGGACTTAATCCCTCGTCAATGGAGAGCAACATGGCAATGTCGGCGCATATCCACGTCAAGCCAGAGGATCACATCCTGACCATCCAGGAGGCGATCGAGCCGGTCTACAACCGGCTGGCCCTCGAATGCGAGGCCCGGATCATCGAGGCCGCAGTCCGCGCCGGCTGGTCCGCCGAAGAGGCGGTCATGGCCATCGAGGATCTTCGCAAGCGCGAGATGCTCGAGAACACCCATTAAGCCTCCGTCTCGTCGTCCGCTGACGCCTATGGAGAGCCGGCTGAAGAGCCGGGCTCGTTTCCGTGCCGCGACACACGAAGGCGTGAAGGAACGGCCTGCTCTACCGTGACTTGGAACGGGCAAAGGAGGACGCCATGGCATCCGAGTGGCCCATGTTCATTCTGCAATCGATCGCGGTCATCGCGCTGGTGGGAGCGCTGTTCATCCGGACATGAGTGCGTGTGCGCGCCATCTTCGCGCGCAGCATCCACAATCACCCGTCGCGCCAGAGCACCTTGACGGCCATGGTCGCGGCCGAGGTCCGTTTTTCCACCATCAGCTTGTTGAAGATCTGCTCCAGGTGCTTGTTGACCGTTCGCGGCGACATCTTGAGGATGTCGGCGATCTCCTTGTTGGCCTTGCCGTGGGCAATCCACAACAGCACTTCCGCCTCCCGCAGCGTCAGCCCGAAGGCCTTGGCGAGCTGCTCCTCGTCGGTGCCCCGATGCCGATCGACGAGGCGCAGCAGGACCTCCTCGCCGCCGTCGTCCGACAGCAGGCGAAGCTCCAGGTCCTGGCCGTTGCGGGAGCAGCGGAACGCCCCGCCCAGAGGGGCAGAGGGTGCGGTGTCCACCACCTGTCCAAGCCATTCCACCAGGTCCCAGGGCAGATAGGCGCCCTGGTCCGAGCGGATGCCGGCGCGCTGCAGGAGGTCGGCTGCCTGCTGCGTCGACCACAGGATCCGGCCGCGTCGGTCGCAGGAGACGATCCAGCGCCCCGTGGAATCCAGCGCGCGCCGCGCCGAGCGCGCCCGGCGCGCATTGCCGAGATGGACACGCATCCGCGCGAACAGCTCGTTCAGTTCGATCGGCTTGCTGACAAAATCCACGCCGCCGGCCGCAAGCGCACGCATGACATGCTCGCTCTCATTGAAGCCGGTCATGAAGATGATCGGAATATCCTCGAAGCCGCGTTCCGACTTCAGGATCTGGCAGGTCTCGAACCCGTCGAGCCCCGGCATGACCGCGTCCATCAGCACGATGTCGGGCGAATTGCTGTTGGCCATCGAGATCGCCTGCCGGCCGCTGTTGCAGGTCAGCACGTCCATCCCTTCCAGCGTCAGGGCGTCGGACAGCATGAACAGGGCATCGGGCGAATCGTCGACCACAAGGACGCGACTGCTCTCCGGAAGGTCAGGCATTTTTCACCTCCTCGATGACGGCCAGAAAGTCACGAAGACGGTAGTTCGTGACGAGAAGCCGCATATGGCCGCAGAACCGGGCCGTTGACGGCGATGAGCTCTCGATGTCGTTCAGCATCGCTTCGATCGAGCGGACGAAGCCTGTTTCACCCAGTGTCCGCAGCTGCTTCAGCTTGCTGCGGTCCGGCAGTTCGCCGGCGGAAAAGCTTCGCTGCATCTCCACCTCGACCGCCCCTTCCCCTTCATGCACCCATGTCACCGACATCAGCGTCGCAAACCAGTCGAACAGTTCGTCGAAGCTGAAGGGCTTGATGAGATAGGCGTCGAAAAGATCCGCATGCTCCGGCCGCGTCCGCTCGTTGCCCGCATCCGCCGACAGCATGATGATCGGCAGCTGCCGGCCGATCCGCCGGCGCACCTGTCGCGCCACGTCCCAGCCGGAGATGCCGGGCATGGCGATGTCGAGGACGAGAATGTCCGGTCGGTAGAGCGACAGGGCCGAAAGACAGGCCCGTCCGTCGGCCGCGGTGATGACGGTGAAGCCCAGCGGCCGCAGCACATCCTCGAGAAGCGCACGCTGGTTGCCGTCGTCGTCGGCCACCAGCACGGTCCGGCGCGGCCCCTCGTAGCCGCTGATGCGCGAGACGGCGGCGAGCGCGTCTTCCGGACCGACGGCGGCGGAAAGATGCAGCCGGACGCCGAAATAGCTGCCGACGCCGGCAGTGCTGTGCACCGTGAGTTCGCCGCCCATGATCTCGACCAGGAGCTTGGTAATGGTCAGGCCCAATCCTGTGCCCGGCGGGCGGTTTGCGTCCATCGCCTGCTCGGCCCGTTCGAACGGCAGGAACACCCGCTCGATGTCTGCCGCGCCGATGCCGACGCCGGTGTCCTCGATCTCGAAGGTCGCCACCTGCCCACGGTAGGTGACCGTCAGGCTGACCTTGCCGTGGTCGGTGAACTTGATCGCGTTCGACAGGAGGTTGATCAGCACCTGCCGCAGCCGCTTCTCGTCGGTGACGACATAGTCCGGCATCGACGAGCTGGCGTGGAACTCGAAGTCGATCCCCTTGGCCTGCGCCTGCAGCGTCAGCATGTCGACGATCTGGTCGAGGAAGGGACGGAGCGCGATCTTGTGCCGGAAGATCTCCAGCCGGCCCGCCTCGATCTTGGAGATGTCGAGGAGCCCTTCGATCATGTCGGCCAGATGCTCGCCGCTGCGCTTGATCGTGCGTGCCGCATTGTGGATGTAGACCGGCAGCCCCTTCTGCCGTTCCAGCAGCTGCGCATAGCCGAGGATGGCGCTGAGCGGCGTGCGCAGCTCGTGACTGAGACCCACCACATACTTGCTCTTGGCGACATTCGCCTGCTCGGCCACCTCCTTGGCCTTTTGCAGCAGACGGTCCGTCTCCTCGTGCGCCTGGATCTCGTCCATCAGCAGCCGCGTGTGCTTGCGCGCCTCGTCTTCCGCGAACTTGCGGCTCTCCTGGGCGAGCACGAACAGCCACACGATGATGCCGGCAATGATGAAGACGATGATGAACAGCTTCCACAAGACGGTGGCGATCTGCGCGGCCGGCAGGGTTCGGTCGAGGCTGCTCTGGAAGTAGATCAGCCAGAAGACGAGGCCGATCAGCGCGGTGACCACCGTCAGCACCGCCAGATACTGGGCAAGCCGGCTCTCCAGGAAGGTTGCGACACGATGCGGCAGGAAGGTCGCCGTGAAGCCGCGCAGCTGCTCCATGAAGCGCGCGTCCGTCTTGCAGGCGTCGAGGCAGCGCGCATCGAGCGAACAGCAGAGCGAGCAGATCGGCCCGGAATAGATCGGGCAGCGCGCCATGTCCTCGCTATCGAAATGGTGCTCGCAGATGCAGCACTCGATCCGTTGCGCGGTCTTCCAGTCGGCGGGCGACTGGCGGGCAATGTAGTAGCGCCCGCCGGTTGCGAATGCGATGACCGGCGAAAGCACGAAGGCCGATGCGAGCGCGACGTAGATGTAGACCGCCGCAAGCGTCGGTCCGAAGACGCCGAAATAGGCGATCAGTCCGGCAAGGGCCGAGATCGACATGGAGCCGAAGCCGACCGGGTTGATATCGTAGAGATGCGCCCGCTTGAATTCGATGGACCGTGGCGACAGCCCCAGCGGCTTGTTGATGACCAGGTCCGCGACGATGGCGCCCATCCACGAGACCGCCAGAATGGAGTAGAGGCCGAGCGTCTGCTCCAGCGCCTTGTAGACCCCGAACTCCATCAGCAGCAGTCCGAGCAGGACGTTGAACACCAGCCAGACCACGCGGCCCGGGTGGCTGTGCGTCAGGCGCGAGAAGAAGTTCGACCAGGCAATCGAGCCCGCATAGCTGTTGGTGACGTTGATCTTGGCCTGGCAGATGATCACGAAGACGCCGGTGAGCCCCAGCGCCAGCTCCGGCGACGCCAGCATTTCCCTGAAGACGCTGAGATACATCTGCGTCGGGTCGGCGGCATCGGCAAAGTCGACGCCGTGCTGGAAGGCATAGAAGGCGAGAAACGAGCCCGCCATGATCTTCAGGCCGCCGATGACGGCCCAGCCGGGGCCTGCCGACAGGAGGGCTGCCCACCACCGCCACCTGTTCTTCCGGTCCTGGCGCGGCAGAAACCGCAGGAAGTCGACCTGTTCGCCGATCTGCGCCACCAGCGAGAACAGCACCGCGGATGCGGCGCCGAAATAGACGATGTCGACCGAGCCGTCGGATTGTCCCCACAGCCCCGTGTAGCCGGTCCACTGCCGCACGGAGACATGGCTCTGAGCGGCGATGAAGACCAAGGGGGCAAGCTGCAGCACGATCCAGAACGGCTGCGTCCAGGCCTGGAAACGGCTGATGAAGGTCACCCCGTGGGTCACCAGCGGAATGATCGCCAGCGCGCTGACGATGTAGCCGATGGAGAGCGGCAGCCCGGTGCACAGCTCCAGGGCCGTCGCCACGATGGCGGCCTCGATGGCGAAGAAGATGAAGGTGAAGGTCGCATAGATCAGCGAGGTGACGGTCGATCCGATATAGCCGAAGCCCGCTCCGCGCGTGAGAAGATCGATATCGACCCCGTATTTGGCGGCATTATAGGCAATCGGCACGCCCATGAGGAAGATGATCGTGCAGGTGACGCCGATGGCCATCGCCGCATTGGCAAAGCCGTAGTTCAGCGTGATCGACCCGCCGATCGCTTCCAGCGCCAGGAAGGAGATGGCGCCGATGGCGGTATTGGCGATGCGGCCGGTGGAAAAACGCCTGACCCGGTAGGCGGTGAAACGCAGCGCGTAGTCTTCCAGGGTCTGGTTGGCGACCCACTTGTTGTAGATCCGGCGATTTCGGGGCACCCGCTCGGCTGCGGTCACGAAATACTACTCCTCAAGATCGACTGCGACACCCGTCACGCGAGACACGGCGTCCTTGCTGCAATGCAGAAGCAAGAAATGTTCCAGCGGGCTCCGCATGCTCCCGGACACGGTCGCCCGCCCCTTCAGCCCATGGAAGCTGCGCCGGCTTTTTCGAGCAAAATCAGCTGCTCGCTCCCCTCCTTGCGTCATCTGTCCTGATGCTAGGGGGAAAATGCTCAGGGGCAAATACGTCAAACGCTCCATTGTTGCGCCGCAGCAACGCCGTGACACTCGCGACAGTTGGCTGGACATAGCCAGCACCTTTCGAAACCCGCGAGAAGAGGCTCCGCCATGAAGGAAGATCCGTCGAAGAACCTGATGTCCGTGACCCGCAGATCCCTGCTGGCTGGCATCGCCGCCATACCGCTTCTGTCAATCACCGGCATGCCGCTTCTGGCCGCCGACTATCCGACGGCGACCGTCAACACGACGGGGCTCGCCGTCACCGACGACACCGTGAAGGTCGGCATTCTGCACTCCGTCACCGGCACCATGGCGATCAGCGAGACCGGTTCGGTGCAGGCCGAGAAGCTGGCGATCGAGCAGATCAACGCCATGGGCGGTGTGCTGGGCCGCAAGATCGAGTTCATCCAGGAAGATGGTGCCTCGGACTGGCCGACCTTCGCCGAAAAAGCCAAGAAGCTGCTGGTCCAGGACAAGACGGCGGCCGTCTTCGGCTGCTGGACCTCGGCATCGCGCAAGGCCGTGCTGCCGGTCTTCGAGCAGTACAACGGCATGCTCTACTATCCGACATTCTACGAGGGTCTCGAGGAAAGCCCGAACGTCATCTACACCGGCCAGGAAGCCACCCAGCAGATTCTTGCCGGCATCGACTGGGTCGTGAAGGAGAAGGGTGCGAAGTCCTTCTACCTCCTGGGCTCGGACTATATCTGGCCGCGCACCTCCAACAAGATCGCCCGCAAGCACATCGAAAAGCTCGGGCTCGAAGTGGTCGGCGAGGAGTATTATCCGCTGGGTCACACCCAGTTCAACTCGGTGATCAACAAGATCAAGCTGAAGAAGCCGGACGTGATCTACGCCATCGTCGTCGGCGGCTCCAACGTCGCCTTCTACAAGCAGCTGAAGGCCGCCGGCATCGATCTTGCCAAGGAAAAGCCGCTGCTCCTGACGATCTCGGTGACCGAGGACGAGATCCTCGGCATCGGCGGCGAGAACATGGCCGGCGCCTACGCCATGATGAAATACTTCCAGAGCCTGGACAACGACAACAACAAGGCCTTCGTCGAAGCCTTCAAGAAGATGTGGGGCGACGACATCGTCATCGGCGACGTCACCCAGGCGGCCTATCTCGGCCCCTGGCTGTGGAAGGCCGCCGTCGAGAAGGCCGGCTCCTTCGACATCGACAAGATCAAGGCAGCCTCGCCGGGCATCGAGCTCACCACGGCACCCGAGGGCTACGTCAAGATCCACGAGAACCATCACCTCTGGTCCAAGGCCCGCGTCGGCCATGCCCAGCTCGATGGCCAGTACAAGGTGGTCTACGAGACGAGCGAGCTGATGGAGCCCGATCCCTTCCCCGAAGGCTATCAATAAGCCTCGCCTGGCGCTGCCCCTCCACCACGGGCGGGCAGCGTCCTTTCTCTTATCCCCCGACAGCGAACCGGCGAGGCCGCGATGATTGGCGACTATACCTTCGGCGAATTCACTTCGATCCTGGCCATGCAGGGCTTTGCAGGCCTCAGCCTGTTCTCCGTCTTCGTGCTGATGGCGCTCGGCCTGGCGATCATCTTCGGCCAGATGGGCGTCATCAACATGGCCCACGGCGAGTTCATGATCCTCGGCGCCTATGTCACCTACCTCTGCTCGCACCTGGTGACGACCTATGTGCCGGTGCTGTTTCCGGTCTACTTCTTCGCCGCCATGGTGCTCGCCTTCTGCGCCTCCTTTTCACTGGGGGTTCTGGTCGAATGGGCGCTGATCCGGCATCTCTACAGGCGCCCGCTCGACACGCTTCTCGCCACCTGGGGCCTCTCGCTGATCCTGCAGCAGGTCTACCGCTCCGTCTTCGGCGCACGCGAGGTGGGCGTCACGCTGCCGGACTGGATGATGGGTTCGGTGGCGCTGACCGACATGATCGAGATCCCGATCAACGGCCTCTTCGTCATGGGGCTGACGATCCTGATCGCCTTCGGCGTCTATCTGATGATGGCGCGCTCCACCTTCGGCAAGCAGGTGCGGGCCGTGCTGCAGAACCGGGTCATGGCGGGTGCGGTCGGCATCAACACCCAGCGCGTCGACCGGCTGACCTTCGGGCTCGGCTGCGGCATCGCCGGCATCGCCGGTGCGGCGTTCACGATGATCGGCTCCACCGGCCCGACCGCCGGCCAGCTCTACATCGTCGACACCTTCCTGGTGGTCGTCTTCGGCGGCGCCGGCAGCCTGATCGGCACCATCGCCTCCGCCTTCACCATCTCGCAGGCCCAGTCGACGATGGAATTCTTCATGAGCGGGTCCATGGCCAAGGTCCTGACCCTGCTCACCGTCGTCGGCATCCTGATGCTGCGCCCGCAAGGCCTGTTCACTCTCAACATCCGCCGCTGAGGACCGTTCCATGACCTCCGACACCCAGCTTTTCAAACCCCGCGAATGGCTCGCTCTGGCCATCCTCGCCGCCATCATCCTGGTCGTCATCCCGATCGGCGTCGACACCTTCCGCCTCAACCTGGTCGGCAAATACCTGACCTATGCCTTCGTCGCGATCGGCCTCGTCTTGTGCTGGGGTCTCGGCGGCATCCTAAGCCTCGGCCAGGGCATCTTCTTCGGGCTCGGGGGCTATTGCATGGCCATGTTCCTGAAGCTCGAGGCGTCAACGCCCGAGGCCACCAAGATCCAGTCGACGCCCGGCATTCCGGACTTCATGGACTGGAACCAGATCACCGAACTGCCCTTCTGGTGGCAGCCGTTCCACTCGCTGAGCTTCACGCTCATCGCCATCGTCGCCGTGCCTGCGATCTTCGCCTACATCATCGGCGCGGCGATGTTCAAGCGGCGCGTCGGCGGCGTCTATTTCGCCATCATCACCCAGGCCGTCGCGGCGATCCTCACCATCCTCATCATCGGCCAGCAGGGATATACCGGCGGCGTCAACGGCATCACCGACCTGCGGACGCTGCTGGGCTGGGACATCCGCACCGACGACGCCAAGACGGTGCTCTATTTCGTCAATGCCGTGCTTCTGATCGCCTGCCTCGTCGCGGCCCAGTTCGTGCGGGTCTCCAAGTTCGGCCGCCTGCTCGTCGCCATGCGCGACCGCGAGGACCGCGTCCGCTTCTCCGGCTATGACGTCGCCAACTTCAAGATCTTCATCTTCTGCCTGGCGGCGGCCTTCTCCGCCATCGGCGGCGCGATGTTCACCCTGCAGGTGGGGTTCATGTCGCCCTCCTTCGTCGGCATCGTTCCTTCGATCGAGATGGTAATCTTCTGCGCGGTCGGCGGACGCATGTCGCTGTTCGGCGCCGTCTATGGCGCCCTTCTCGTCAACTTCGCCAAGACCACGTTTTCCGAGAGCTTTCCCGAACTCTGGCTGTTTGCCATGGGCGGGCTGTTCATCGCGGTCGTCATGGCCTTCCCCAACGGGCTTGCCGGCGTCTTCCGCGATCATGTCGAACCGGCACTTCTAAAGCTTGCACAGCGCCTCCCCCTCTGGCGTGCCGGTGGCGTGCCCCTTTCCTCCTCCGCCAAGTGAAAGGCCCCAAACCATGGATCCGAGCGCACCCGCCGATTTCCTCCTCAGCGTCGAGGGCCTGACGGTCTCCTTCGACGGCTTCAAGGCCGTCAACGACCTCTCCTTCTACGTCGACGAGAACGAGATCCGCGTCATCATCGGCCCCAATGGCGCGGGCAAGACCACCGTCCTCGACCTGATCTGCGGCCGCACCAGGCCGACGGAGGGCTCGATCCGCTTCAAGGGCCAGGAACTGACCGGCATGCGCGAGCACGAGATCGTCCATGCCGGGGTGGGCCGCAAGTTCCAGAACCCGTCGATCTACGAGGACCTGACGGTCTTCGAGAATCTGGAGCTGTCCTTCCCTCGCGGCCGCAATGTCTTCGGCGCGCTGTTCTTCCGCCGCGACGCCGAGGTCCGCGACCGGGTCGAGGAGGTGGCCGAGATGATCTTCCTGAAGGACCACCTCGACACCGAGGCCGCGATCCTCAGCCACGGGCAGAAGCAGTGGCTGGAGATCGGCATGCTGCTGATCCAGAGCCCGAAGCTCCTGATGCTCGACGAGCCGGTCGCCGGCATGAGCATCGCCGAGCGGGTGAAGACCGCCGAACTGCTCAACACCATCATCCGCAACCAGTCGGTGATCGTCATCGAGCACGACATGAAGTTCGTCGAGGACATCGCCCACCGCGTCACCGTGCTGCATCAGGGCAAGGTGCTGTCGGAGGGCACGATGGACCGCGTCAAGCACGACCCCAAGGTCGTCGAAGTCTATCTCGGGCACTAGGAGACCGCCATGCTCGCAGTCGAAAACCTCCACGTCGCCTATGGCCAGAGCGAGGTCATTCATGGCCTCGACCTCTCGCTCGCTCCTGGCGAGATCGTCGCCATCATGGGCCGCAACGGCATGGGCAAGACGACGCTGATGAAGTCGCTGATCGGCATCGTCCCCTCCACCATGGGCACGATCCACATCGGCAGCACGCCGATCGAGGCGATGGACAGCTACCAGCGCGTCGCCGCGGGCCTCGCCTATGTGCCGCAGGGACGCATGATCTTCTCGGCCATGACGGTGAAGGAGAACATCGAGACCGGGCTCACCGTCACCGGCGAGACTGCCGTGCCCGACCACATCTACGAGCTGTTTCCGGTGCTCCTCGACATGAAGAGCCGCCGCGGCGGCAATCTCTCGGGCGGTCAGCAGCAGCAGCTGGCGATCGCCCGGGCGCTCGCCTCCCGGCCGAAGGTGCTGATCCTCGACGAACCGACCGAAGGCATCCAGCCGTCGATCATCAAGGAAATGGCCCGCACCCTTTGCCGCATCCGCGACGAGATGGGGCTTTCGATCCTGGTCTCCGAACAGGTGCTGAGCTTCGCGCTCGACATGGCCGACCGGGTGCTGGTGATCGAGAAGGGCCAGATCGTCCACCAATCCCCCCGCGACGGCATCGACGAGCAGAAGGTCTCGGCCTTCCTCTCCGTCTGACCGGCAACCGCCCCCCCCCAATCAACGCACCATCCCAAGGAAGGAGAACAGCATGCCCGAGACGCTCATCAAGGTCGACCTCAGCGAGTCCGCCCATAGCAACGAGAAGGTCCACAACCGCTGGCATCCCGATATCCCCATGGCCTGCTGGGTCGAGCCGGGCGACGATTTCCGCATCGAGACCTATGACTGGACCGGCGGGCAGATCAAGAACGACGACGATGCAGCGGACGTGCGCGACGTCGACCTGAGCCAGGTGCATTTCCTCTCCGGGCCGATCGGCGTGAAGGGCGCGCAACCGGGCGACCTGCTGGTGGTCGACATCCTCGACATCGGCGCCTTCGACAACAGCCTCTGGGGCTTCAACGGCTTCTTCTCCAAGAAGAACGGCGGCGGCTTCCTGACGGAGCATTTCCCCGAAGCGCAGAAGTCGATCTGGGACTTCCACGGCATGTTCACCTCGTCGCGTCATGTGCCGGGCGTCAAATATGCAGGCCTGATCCACCCCGGCCTGATTGGCTGCCTGCCCGACCACAAGATGCTGGAGATGTGGAATACGCGCGAGAAGGCGCTGTTCGACACGGATCCGGGCCGCGTGCCGGCGCTGGCGACGCTGCCGGACGGCGGCCCGAGCGCCCACATGGGCAGCCTCAAGGGCGAGGCGCGCGACAAGGCGGCGGCGGAGGGGGCACGCACCGTCCCGCCGCGCGAGCACGGCGGCAACTGCGACATCAAGGACCTGTCGCGCGGTTCGAAGATCTACTTCCCGGTTTATGTCGACGGCGCGGGGCTCTCGATGGGCGACCTGCACTTCAGCCAGGGCGACGGCGAGATCACCTTCTGCGGCGCCATCGAAATGGCGGGCTGGCTGCACATCAAGGTGACGCTGATCAAGGACGGCATGGCCAAATACGGGATCAAGAACCCGATCTTCCGGCCGTCGCCGATCACGCCGAAATACGACGACTACCTGATCTTCGAGGGCATCTCCGTCGACGAAGGCGGCAAGCAACATTATCTCGACGTGCACATCGCCTACCGCCAGGCCTGCCTTAACGCCATCGAATACATGACGAAGTTCGGCTACACCCGCGCCCAGGCCTATGCCATCCTCGGCACGGCCCCCGTCCAGGGCCATATTTCCGGCGTCGTCGACATCCCCAACGCCTGCGCCACCCTCTGGCTGCCGCTCGACATCTTCGAATTCGACATGAAGCCCGGCGCGGACGGGCCGAAGATCTTCCTCGACGGCAAGATCGACGTGCCGCTGGCACCCGATCTTTGACACGCCTCGGGGCGGAGGATGCCTCCGCCCCGCGCTGAACGAAACGCCGGAGATCGAAATGCCCAACTACGATTACAAATGCGCTGATTGCGGGCCCTTCACCCACAGGCGGTCGATGGCCATGTCCGGCGAGCCCTGCGACTGCCCGGAGTGCGGCCAGTCATCGCCCCGCGCCTTCCTGTCGATGCCCTTCGTCGCATCGATGGAGGCGTCGACGCGGATCGCCCGCGCCACCAACGAGAAGTCGGCACACGAGCCGGTGACCTCGAAGTCGCTCGGCCATGGCGCCGGCTGCTCGTGCTGCAACGGCAAACCGTCCAAGGCGATCTACCGTGCCGACGGCGCCAAGACCTTTCCGTCCTCGCGCCCCTGGATGATCAGTCACTAGAGCTTTTCCCAGGCGGTCGCTGCGATCCGGGACCGGCAGCGACCGCCTGAGGTCGTCTTCGGATCGCTATTCTGCCGCGACGGCCGTGCGGTGGCTGTTCAGCGCAATCAGCTTGCGGGCCCGCTCCAGGCTTTCCGGCTGCTCGTTGCGGTAGCGCGCGCCCACTTCCATCATCAGCACGGTTTCCGGCAGGAACGCCAGCTCGGCGAAGATGTCTTCCCAGTCGATGTCGCCCCAGCCGAGCGGCATGTGCAGGTCGCCGATGCCCATCGCCGTGTTTTCCTGCGGGTGGAAGCCCTTGTAGAAGCCCTGCGGCCGGCCGAAGGAATCATGGGCGTGCAGATGGCCGGTGACCGGTGCCATGGCCCGCAGCTGGTCGCGGAAATCGAGGCCGCGATAGGTGGATTCGATGTAGGCGTGGCTGAAGTCGATCAGCGCCACGACGTTCGGGTGGTTCAGAGCCTTGACCGTTTCGGCAACCTCGGCCGGCGTCTGGCGGTACTGGCCGGGCTCGGTGGTGAAGATGTTTTCCAGCGCGATCCGGACGCCATAGGGCCGCGCGAATTCGGCGAGTTCCATCAGCGCTTCCCGCTCGCGCTCGTCTGCGGCAGCGCGGTCGAAGATCTGGTCGGCGCGCAGGCAGCCGCCGTGCTGGACGAGGATGCGGGACCCGATCCGGTCGCAGAGTTCGACCAGCGCCTTGGCCGCGTCGATGTGGTAGCGGCAGGTGGCCGGGTCCATGAAGTTGGACGACACCAGGCCGTGCACCGTATAGCGCAGCTCGAACTGCGAAGTCAGCGCAACCAGCCGCTCGGCGCGCTCCTTGATGATGCGGCCGCCGGCAATCAGGTCGACGCTGGTCAGGCCGAGCTCCACCGTGTCGAGGCCGAGATCGGCGAGGCGGCGAAGGTCGGTTCCGAGGCTTTCCAGCTCTCCGTCGACGGAATTGCAGTTGAAACCTGTTCCGATGATGTTGCTCATTGTGCGTCTCCAAGGTGTTGGGAATGAAGGTCGTGCGTGGATCTTTGCGCCCGCAGTCTGAGCGCAATATCCGGGCTGTCGGTGGTCAGGTGACCGATGCCCCGATCCAGCCATTTTCCGATCAGTGTCTCGTCGTTGAGGGTCCAGACGCAGAGGCGGTCCAGAGGCAGCATGTCGGTGATCAGATCCCATTCCGCCTCCATCAGCTCGTGATGGATGGCGACGGTTTCCACGAGACTGTCGACCTGCGTGAGGAAGGTCCTCAGCCCACCCTGCTTGTCAGCCCAGGCGGCGTTGACGGACACGAGCCTGGCGATCTGCGGCGCATGCCGGCGGCAGTCTTCCAACACCGATACGTCGAAGGACGTCAGCGTGCTGCGATCCTCGAGGCCGACGCCGGCCAGTTCGGCCGCCACCTTTTCCACGATGCCGGGATAGGGATTGCCGTCCGGCCCGGACTTGATCTCGACATGCAGCGCCTTGGTCTTCGCGGGAGCCAGGATCGCCAGCACCTCGGCCAGGGTTGGGATGATGTCCTCGCTGTCCTTAAGACGGTGCGATGCGCGGGCTTCCGGCGTCAGCGCCCGCACCGGGCCACTGGTCTCGACGGTCCTGTCGAGGGTGGCGTCATGGATGACCAGGAGTTCGCCCGCATCCGTCAGATGGACGTCGAATTCGACGGCGTCGACATCGAGCGCCAGGACGTTACGGAACCCGGTGGGTGAATTTTCGGGCCAGAGGTTGCGGGCGCCGCGGTGCCCGGTGATCAAAGTCATGTCTCAAATCCTGATTGCAGAGGTTCAGCGGACGGTCGGATCGAGCTTGTCGCGGAGCCAGTCCCCGGCAAGCGAGATGGACAGGGTGGTGACCATGATGACGAAGGCCGGGGCGAGCATGATCCAGGGCGCCGTGGTCAGATATTCGCGCCCGAAGCCGACCATGTTGCCAAGGCTCGATTCCGGCGGCTGAACGCCAAGGCCGAGGAAGGACAGGCCGCTTTCCATCAGGATGATTTCCGGGAAGGTGAGCGTCATGGAAACGATCAGCGTCGAGGCGACATTCGGCAGGATGTGCCGGACGTAGACGCGCATCGGTGTCGCCCCGAGCTGGACGATCGCCGCAGCATACCCCTGCGAGCTCGCCGAGATGGCAAGTCCCCGGGCGATGCGGGCATAGCGCTCCCAGCCGTAGAAACCCATGAGGCAGACGAGCAGCAGCATGGAGGAGCCGAAGAAGGCGAGCACCGCGAGCGACATGATGAGGAACGGAAGGGCGGCCTGGAAATCCGCGAGCACCAGAACCAGATGCTCGACGGCACCGCGAAACTTCGCGGCCGCAAAGCCGAGCGTCGTGCCGAAGACCGCGGAGATGATGGTCGCACCGAAGGCGATCACCAGCGACACCCGGATCGACTGGAGCAGTCGCGACAGGACATCGCGGCCGAGTTCATCCGTGCCGAGCCAATGGGACGGATGTCCCGGAGCCGCCAGCCGGCTGCTGAGGTCCATGGCGGTGATGTTGTAGGGCATGATGAGCGGTGCAAAGATCGCGATCAGCACCATCAGCAGCAGCCAGAGGAGGCCAAGCCCGACCGACAGCGGCACGTGCCGGCGAAGCGTGGCGATGGCCGCGAAGTAACCGCGGCGCGGCGGCAGCGTGGAAATACTCGGTGTCGAGCTCATGTTGCCCTCCTCAATGCGCGGTTTGCGCGCGAAGGCGCGGGTCGAGCCAGCCGTAGAGCAGGTCAACGATCAGGTTGGAGATCACCATCGTCACCGCGATCACCAGCAGGATGCACTGCACGACCGCCAGATCGCGGTTGCCCACCGAGACCACCAGCAGGCGGCCGATCCCCGGCCAGGAGAAGATGGATTCCACGACGACGGCACCGGCAATCAGCGAGCCGACCATGAAGCCGACGATGGTGACGATCGGCACGGAGGCATTGGGAAGCGCATGCCGCCAGACGACGTCCGGCCACGTCACCCCCTTGGCGGAGGCGGTGCGGACATAGGGCTGGCCCAGCACCTCGATCATGGCGCTGCGCGAGAAGCGCGCCAGGATGCCGATCCCGCCGATGCTCATCGTGATCGTCGGCAGGATGCCATGCATCCAGGTGTCCTGCCCGCCGGACGGCAGGAGGCCGAGCGTCACGGAGAAGATCAGCACCAGCAGCAGCCCCATCACGAAGGAGGGAATGGTGAAGCCGAGGATGGCAAGCAGGATCACGCCACGGTCGGCGAAGCTGTGCCGGTGCAGCGCGGCGTAGACGCCGGCCGGTATGCCGATCACGAGCTTCAGGATCAGGGCCGGAATGGTAAGCTGCAGGGTGGCCGGCACGCGTTGCATCACCAGTTCGATGGCCGGCGACCTGTCACGCATCGAGACCCCGAAATCACCGGAGAGCATCGACTGGATATAGGCGAAATACTGGATCCAGAGCGGCTGATCGAGACCCCAGCGCTTGCGGAAGGCGTCGACTGCCTCCTGCGGCACATCAGGCCCGAGGAGGACCTGTGCCGGATCGCCCGACATGCGCAGGACGACGAAGGCAAAGGTCACGACGGCGAGAATGGTCACCGCGGCACGCAACAATCGGGTGAGGAAAAACACGAACATGACGGTCTCGCTCAGGCTGCGACAGGTTCTGCATCGCCCGGCACCAGGTGGCAGGCAGCAGTTCTGTCAGGTCCGGTGTGACGAAGCGTCGGCACCGTGGTTCGGCAGAGATCGAACGCAAACGGGCAGCGCGGATGAAAGACGCAGCCGGAGGGCGGATTTGCCGGGTTCGGCGGTTCGCCCTGCAGGATCATCCGCCCCTCGAGCGTCTTGCCCGGAACCGGGACGCTGGAGACGAGCGCCTTGGTGTAGGGGTGCTGCGGGGCCTTGAAGACGACGTCGGAAGACGCCTCCTCGACGATGCGCCCGAGATACATCACCGCCACCCGGTCGGCGATGTTGCGCACCACCTTCAGGTCATGGCTGATGAACACCATGGCGATCCTGTTGCGCTCCTGAAGGTCGCGCAGCATGTTGACCACCTGCGCCTGGATCGACACGTCGAGCGCCGATACCGGCTCGTCGCAGACGAGGAGCTTCGGCCGGGAAGCCAGCGCCCGGGCGATCACCACCCGCTGGCGCTGCCCGCCGGACAGCTCGTGCGGATAGCGATCCCCCTGGTCCTTGCGCAGACCGACGGCATCCATGAGTTCATCGATCCGTGCCTGCTGGTGTTCGCGGGGGACGATCTGATGGATGTCGAGCGGTTCGCCGATCTGGCGGGCGATCGTCAGGCGACGGTCGAGGGCCGCCAGCGGATCCTGATAGACGAGCTGCATCCTGGCCCGCAGCGCCCGCCACTCTGAGGTGCCGAGCCTTGGCATCGGGTTTCCGTCGAAACGGACCTCTCCGCCATCGGCCGGGTCGATGCCGAGGAGCATGCGGCCGAGCGTCGATTTCCCCGAACCGGATTCACCGACGATGCCCAGCACCTCGCCCGGCATCACCCGCAGCGTCACGCCGGCCACGGCGCGGACCGGTGCCGCCTTGCCGATCAGGCGGCGCCTGCCCGGATAGACACGGACGAGATTGGTTGCTTCAAGAATGGGAGCAGTCACTGTATCGATTCCAGAATTCGGGTCTGAGACAAGCGGCTGGGAGCCGTGCCGACGGGCCGGTGACAGGCCAGGCCGCGGTCGGCGCCATCATGGTGAAGCGCCGGCATGTCATGCCGGCAGAGCTCCACGGCATTTGCGCATCGGGGAGAAAAGGAACAGCCGGCAGGAAGGTGGCGTGGATTGGGAACCGTCCCCGGAATGGGGACCATGCGGCTGCGTGGCCCGTCCAGCATCGGGATGGCGTCAAAGAGGCCACGCGTATAGGGATGCCGCGGCTCGGAGAAGAGCTCCGAGACGGTGCCTTGCTCGACGATGCGTCCCGCGTACATCACGCAGACCCGCTCGCAGACCTGCGATACGGCCCCGAGGTCATGGCTGATGAAGACGAGCGCCAGGCCCGTCTCCGCCCGCAGCCGATTGAGCAGATCGAGGATCTGCGCCTGGATCGTCGCATCGAGCGCCGTCGTCGGCTCATCGGCAATCAGCAGGTCCGGCTCGCCCGCCAGCGCCATGGCGATCATCAGACGCTGGCACTGGCCACCGGAGAATTCATGCGGGAAATGATCGAAGCGGCGGTGGGCATCGGGGATGCCGACCAGGTCCATCAGGCGAAGAGCCTCTGTCCTGGCCGCCGCACCCTTAAGGCCGCGATGGATGAAGAGTGCCTCGGCAATCTGCCGACCGATGCGCAGCACGGGATTGAGGGAGCTGGAGGGATCCTGGAAGATCATGGCGATCTTGCCGCCCCGCACCGCCTCGAGCGCACCGCGACCGGCGTTGCAGATCTCCTGACCAGAGACGCGCACGGATCCCGAGACCTCGGCCTTGCCCGGCAACAGTCCGAGCGCGGCGAGCCAGGTCACGGACTTGCCGCAGCCGGATTCACCGACCAGGCCGACTGCCTCGCCAGGTGCAACATCGAGATGGATGCCGTGCAACACCTGCACTCCGTCAAACGCCACCCTGAGGTCGCGCAGTTCCACGAAATTGGATGTCATTGCTCCAGACGCCTTCGTCATTGCAGCGCCGGATCATCCAGCGCCCAGTTCGAGGAAAGGCGGCACCCGTGAAGGGTGCCGCCCCATCCGAGCTATGGTCAGCTCGACCAGTTGGTGGCGCGGAAGTCCATGGCGAAGGCCGGAGCAGCCTTCCACTTGAGGGAGGACTTCATGCCGGTGAAGACGGCGTTCTGGTGCAGGACCTGATAGACGGGGTCTTCGCGCTCGCAGATTTCCAGCATCCGGGCGATCGCCTTCTTGCGCAGCGCACGGTCGGTCGAGGTCTCCATGACGACGGAAAGCTCGTTGACCTCGGCATTGGTCCAGTCCTTCTTCTGCTGGACTTCGCCATTCGGACCGAACTGCACGACGAGCGGCGTGATCGGGTCGTTGATGGTGTTGGATGCAGACCAGTCGCGCACGCCCTTGACGCCCGCCGGCTCGTGGATCTGACCCCAGTTTTCCTTCATCTCGATCTCGACGTTGATACCGACCTGCTTCCACATCTCGACCATGATCTGCGCGTTCGGCGTCTGGTTCGTATAGTAGTTGTTGAGCAGGCGGTAAGGGATGGCGTCGCCCTTGTAGTTTGCCTGCTTCAGCAGGTCGCGAGCCAGCTCCGGGTTGAATTCCGGCGGCGCCCAACCCTCGATGAACATGTCCGATTCCTTGAAGGATTCGAACTGCAGGCCGGCCGGGATCACGGTCTGGCCGGCCCAGAGCGCGTCGACGATCGCCTTGCGGTCGATCGAATGGGTCATGGCGCGGCGGACCAGCGGATTGGCGAGGATCTCGTTCTGCGTGTTGAAGACCGAGACGCGATGGTTCCAGATCGTCGAGCTCTGGACTTCGAAGCCCTGCGTCGACTGAATGGCGGCAATCTGGTCCGGCGGCAGGTCGCAGGCGAAGTCGTATTCGCCGGAGAGGAGGCCGTTGACGCGCGAAGCCACTTCGGGAACTTCCACGAAGCGGATTTCCTCGAGCGGCGGACGACCGCCCCAATACTCGTCGAAGGCAACCAGCGTCAGCGAGACATCCGGCTTGTAGTCGCCGACCATGTAGGGGCCGGTGGTGATCGGCTTGCGCGCCCAGTCATTGTAGGTGGCGGCTTCGTCCCAAGCCCTGCGGTTGGCAATCTGGCTGCCGCCGGAATAGAGGCGACCTTCCAGCGTCACATCGGGCGTCGCGTTGTGCAGGCGCACGGTATATTTGTCGACGACTTCGATACCGGCCAGCGCAGGCCACAGGCGGCGGCCGATGCCGGGCACGGCGGCGGGCAGTTCCTTGGCAGTCGTCGGCTTGTGATCGTCTTCAAAAATGGTCTTGCCGCCGGATGGCTCCGTGTTTCCAAAGACGCGTTCCTTGGAGAAGCTGAATGCGACATCTTCGGCGGTCAGCTCGTCGCCATTGTGGAACTTGACGCCCTGGCGCAGCTTCAGCTCCAGCGTCTTGTCGTCGATGCGCTTCCATTCGGTCGCAAGACCCGGAACCGGACCCTGGTTGCCCATCCAGTCGCGCTGGATCAGGCCTTCCCAGAAGTTCGGGAAGAAGATGCGCTCACCGACGTTCGACTGCTCGTTCCAGATGTCGAGCGTGTTGTTGTTGGTGATCTTCTGCACGGCGATGGTGACGGAGGGGCGCTTGCTCTGGCTGAACGCCATGCGCGGCAGGATGAGACTGCCGGCGCTTGCTCCGAGCAAGCCGAGAGCGCTACGTCGTGTAATGGACAACATGGTGATCCTCTCTTTTCAGATAGACGGCCAGAAGCTGGGCGCGAGTACCCTGATCTTCCGAAACGTCGGTTTCGTAATGACTGCGTGAATTTTGGGTGACACCCGTCGCGAAGACCGCGAGGGGTGAGTTCAAGTCGCGACCTGCGGTGCCCCCTGCACGATGCTCTCAGCCAGAGGTGGACTGGCTGTCAGCGCGCCTTTGCCTTCGGGGATCGTCGGCTCTGTACTCATGGACGCACCTGCACTTCCATCTACCTGCACTGCCGCCTTGGGTCGGCTCGACCCTCGGCGGAGGTCATTGCTGTCGGCTCTTTCCTGTGAGAAGGAGCGTTGACAAACGGATAGGTTACAAGTGTAACGTCAGTGTGACATCTGGGAGGGTGCGAAGATGGCTGCGACGGATCTGATGGTGAAGGCTGCCTGGCTCTACCATGTGGAAGGGCTCACACAGGCGCAGATTGCCGTGCGGATGAACCTGACGCGACGCAGGATCAACGAGCTCCTGGCGGAGGCTCTGGCCTGCGGCCATGTCCGGGTGACATTCACGTCGCCCCTGACGGAGAACGTGCAGCTGGAAAGCGATCTCTGCGAGGCCTTCGACCTCGAAGAGGCCGTGGTGGTCTCCACCCCGGTCGACCAGGAACTGCTGCATGCCGTTCTGGGGCGGGCCGCAGCGGCCTTCCTGGATCGTTTCCTGGAGGTCCAGCGACCAAAATCGATCGGCGTCGGCTGGGGCACCACGCTGCGCGAGACGGTTCATCAGATGACCCGCAAGCACATGCCCGATCTGGAGGTCTACTCGATGATGGGAGGCCTGACCCGGGGCGTGGAGATCAACACGTTCGATATCGTGCGCAGTTTTGCCGAAGTGCTGAACGCCCGCTGCCACTATTTTGCGGCCCCCGTCTATGCCGACAGCGCCGCCTCCCGAGACCAGATCGCCGCACAGTCCGTTTTCGACGAACTGCTGCAGGCGGCAGCGTCCGTCGACCTTTCCTACCTCAGCGTCGGCGACCTGACGGGAAAATCCCTGCAGATCCGTTACGGCCTTCCGGCGACGGTGAATATCGACGATCTGGCCCGTTCCGGCGCCGTCGGCGATCTGCTCGGCTACTATCTGGATGACAACGGGAGCCCCACCGAGCACCCCCTCAACAGGCAGGTCATATCGCCTGATCTGGAGAGCTATCGCCGGATCAAGACCCGCATCATCGCCTCGGGCGGAATCCACAAACGCCGGGTCGTGGGGGCAGCGCTGCGGGGCAAGCTGGCCACCACGCTGATCACCGATTCCGACACGGCCCGCTGGCTTCTGAACGCACCGAAATCCTGACCCTGTCGCGCAGGGTCAGCGCAGGATCCGCGCCTGTCTCTCGAACGTCTTGCGGCCGTTCTTGAAGCCCATCTGGGCGGGCGCGATGCTGCCGAAGGCTTCGTCTTCGTCGGTCGCATCGACAACGATGAGATCGGCGGCATGGCCAGGCGCGATGCCATAGTCTTCGATCCGCATCAGCCGGGCCGCGTCCTGCGTGATCAGGCGAAGGCACTGGGAAAAACCGTCCGGGCCCAGGTGCATGAGGTTTGCGTAGAGATTGGCCATGCGCAGCAGGGAGCAATCGCCGTAGGGCGTGAACGGGTTCAGCACGTTGTTCGTTGCGATGGAGGCCGTGACGCCCCGCTCCGCCAGGAGGTGGACGGGCGCTACACCGCGCACGGCACGGAACCCCTTGTCGCGCCCGTTGAGATAGAGATCGGTCGATGGCAGGGCCGTGACCGCGACCCCGGCAGCGGCGAGCCGCGTCACATGCCGCTCGAAGGCATCCTCGTCCATGGCGGCGAGCTTGGTGACATGTCCGATCGCCACGCGCCCCTGCCAGCCCTGCGCCTCCGTCAGGCGGCAGATCTCGTCCATATGGGTCCAGCTGGGATCGAGATCGAAGTCCAGGTGGAAGTCGAGATCGACGTCGTGGCGCTGCGCCATCGCGAAGATCCGCTCCATGTGCGCTGACGGGTCGCTGTCGGTATAGGGGCAGCCGCCGAGAAGATCGGCGCCACCGTCCAGCGCCTGTTCCAGCAGCGCCTCGGTGCCGGGATCGTTGAGGAGGCCCTCCTGCGGAAAGACGCAGATCGAAAGGTCGATGGCGAAGGCATAATCGCGCTTCAGCCGCTGGATGGCCGCAAAGCTGCGCAGGCCGACGCGGGGATCGACCTCGACATGCGTGCGCATGTGCATCGTGCCCTGCAGGATGGCCATTTCGATGGTCCGTGCCCCGCGGCGATAGACGTCTTCCTCGGTGAAATCCTGTTTCAGCCGCGAGACCGCCGCAACGGCGCCCTTCAGCCCTCCCCCGCCGCCCCGGCAGCAGGCGAGAAGGCAGGATTTGTCGAGGTGGACATGCGTATCCACGAAGCCCGGCAGCACCAGACGGCCGCCGGCATCCTCTTCCGCACGGCCTTGCACGTCCTGCCGCTGCGCGACGGGAAGAATCTCGGCGATGCGTCCGTCGCGGATGCCGATGTCCACCGGGGAGGGGCCACCCTGCAGGGTGGCGTTCCGGATGAGGGTGTCGAATGGAGGAATTGAACTCATGCTTGAAGCCGGACTGGAAATTGAATAGAGAAACTGTATGCAATTAATTGCCGATTCTGGCAACAGACGGGGATGTGAAATGAACGACCGTGCCCAGCGCGACCTTCAGGCCGTCAAGGATTACCTGGATGCCTCCATGACACCCGACCCCGTGCGGGCGGCGCAATATGTAGATGCGGCCTTCGTCTGCAGGTTCACCGGCAACCGGGTGTTCGATACGCCGAGCGGCCCCACGGGCTTCAACGCCGCCCGCTACAAATGGGTGAAAAAGCGCATCGTGCATTACGATGTGATGCCGGGCGAAAACGAGACGATCGTCTACAGCCTCGGCTACCTCTACGGCGAATGGCCGGATGGCCGGGCCTTCGACAACAACCGCTATGTTGACCGCTTCGTCGTGCGCGATGGGCTCATCGTCGAGACGGACGTCTGGAACGACAGCGCCGAATGGATCCTCGATCCCTCCTGCGCCCGGCAGTAACGCCGGCGCCTGAGCGAGCTCAATCGGCGTAAGGGGCCAGGATATTCATCAGATCCCGGCTTCTTGCGCCCGCACTCTGCAGCAGCGCGCGCGACGCGACGGCCTCCAGATGCTGGTCCATCAGCGCACAGGCCCGCTCCGCAGGACCCTGCTGGATGGCCTCGATCAGTTCCAGATGTTCGCTGACCGCACAGTCCGAGGAATGCGGACGCGCAAACGCTGACAGCGACAGTCCGGCGCGGTAGCAGATCTCCGTGACATAGCGGACGAGAATGGGCTTGCCGGTCATTTCCGCCAGCCGGACATGGAATTCCGTGGCCAACCGAATGGACGTACCTTCCGCGCCGTGGCGCGCTTCATGCTCCGCCTCGACGATCGCCTTCAACTGCTTGACCTGCGCGTCCGTGAGTTTCCCCGCCAGATGGCGCACCACCTGCCGCTCCAGGTCGACGCGGATGTCGAAGATGTCTCTCGCATCCTCGAAAGACGGCGTCACCACGACGGCAATCCGGTTGCGCCGCAGATCCACCAGACCTTCCGCCGCCAGTTGACCCAGCGCATGCCTGGCGATCGTGCGGCTGACGCCGAAGCGTTCGCCCAGCGCATCCTCGGGCAGCCGGTCGCCCGGCAGCAAAGCGCGCTCGATGATGGCCTTGCGAAGGGCATGGCAGATGCCCTGGACGCGATCGATCTCGCTCCGCGGCTGACGCTTCTCAGATGCCATGGCTGGTTCCCTTCATGCCGCTCTGGATAATCCACCTCTGCGGCCTTTTCAACTCGTGTCGCTGCTCCATACGAATGCAATGTGCCCAATATAATTGCATGCACTTTCCGTATGGACATTTCTCAGCGCCGACATGGCTTCTGTTGCTTGAATTCAGCACCAACACAAATTTGGCACGCCTGTTGCATGCAGTTCTAACGAAAGCTCAAGGTGAGGTGCATGATCGATTTTTCAGAAACGGGAGACAGGCATCCCGTGGCAGTGGAACTGTCCCAGGCGGCCGTATCCTTCGGTCGCGGGGAAAAGGCGGTCGCCGCGCTGCAGGAAACAAGTCTCAAGATTGCAGAAGGCGAGTTCCTCGCTCTGGTCGGCCCGTCCGGCTGCGGCAAGTCGACGATCCTGAAGCTGGCGAGCGGCCTGCTGCAGCCGAGCCGGGGAGCGGTGATCGTCGGCGGCAAGGAAGTCGGCGCCAAGGCGCTTCGCATCGGCATGGCCTTCCAGAACCCGACCCTTCTGCCGTGGCTGACCATCGAGCGCAACGTCATGCTGCCGCTGAAGATCGTCCGCCCGTTCCGCTCGCAGTACCGCTCGAAGAAGAATACGGAGTATCGCGATCGCGTCCACGCCCTTCTGGCCGATGTCGGGCTGCAGCGCTTCGCCAACCACTATCCCTGGCAGCTCTCCGGCGGCATGCTGCAGCGCGCCAATCTTTGCCGTGCGCTGGTCCATGACCCGAGCCTTCTCCTGCTCGACGAACCCTTCGGGGCGCTCGACCAGTTCACCCGCGAAGAACTCTGGGCGACGATGCAGTCGCTCTGGATGAAGCGCAAGCCGACCGTCCTGCTGGTGACGCATGACCTCAAGGAAGCCGGCTTTCTGGCATCGCGCATCTGCGTGATGAGCGCCCGCCCCGGCAGGATCATCGACGACAGCACCGTCGATTTTGCCCGCCCCCGCACGGTCCCGATGACCTTCGAGCCGGACTTCACGGCGCTCAACCAGCGCCTGCGGGAGCTGATCATCGATGCCCGCACCGACGTCGCCACCGAGGAGGCCTGAGATGTCCTACGCCATTCGCCGCCGCTTCTGGGCGGCCTTCCTGATCCTCGCCTTCTTCGGCCTCTGGGAAATTCTCTGCATCGCGCTGCAGGTCTCCGATCTCGTCCTGCCCCGCCCCTCGCAGATCATGGCGACGCTGGTGGGCCGCTTCGATGTCCTGTGGCCGCATATCCTGCAGACACTGTGGACGACGATGGTGGGCTTCCTGCTCGGCGTCACGGTCGGCCTGCTGATCGGCGCCTGTATCGGCACCTCGCGGATTGCCTATGACACCGCCTATCCCCTGCTGATCGGTTTTTCCTCGATCCCCAAGGTCGCCGTCGTGCCGATCTTCGTCCTCTGGTTCGGATCCGGTTCCGTGCCTGCAATCCTGACGGCGCTGGCGATGTGCTTCTTCCCGATCGTCGTCAACATCGCGACGGGCCTGGCCACCACCGAACCGGAACTCGAGGACGTCCTGAAGTCGATGGGCGCCAGCAAGCTCGACATCCTGTGGAATGTCGGCCTGCCGCGCACCATGCCCTTCTTCTTCGCCTCGCTGAAGATTGCCGCGACCTTTGCCTTCGTCGGCTCCGTCCTGTCGGAGACCGTCGCCTCCAATCGCGGCATCGGCAACGTGATGATGACGGCCTCCTCCAATTTCGACGTACCGCTGGTCTTTGCGGGGTTGTTCATCCTCGCGGTGCTCGGCGTCCTTCTCTACGCCGCCTTCTCTCTCGTCGAAATGCGTGTCGCCGGCTGGGCGAACCGCCGCAACGATATCACCACCACTGCCTGACCCTCGAACAATCGGAGCTCAACATGCTGAAGACATTTCTCTCCACCGTCGCTCTCGGCCTTTGCCTGAACAGCGCGGCGCTTGCAGACACCGCCATCAAGTTCACGCTGGGCTGGAAGACGCAAGGATCGGACGCCGCCTTCCTGCTGGCCAAGGAGGCCGGCTACTTCGAGGCTGAAGGTCTCGACGTCACCATCGACCAGGGCGAAGGTTCTGCGGCCACCGTCACCCGCATCATGTCGGGCACCTATGATGCCGGCTTCGGCGACATCAACGCCATCATCCAGAATGCTGCGACCCGCCCGGATGAAGCCCCGGTCATGGTCTACCAGCTCTGGAACAAGCCACCCTTCGCGATCGTCAGCAAGAAGGAGACCAACATCACCACGCCGGCAGACCTCGTGGGCAAGACGCTCGGCGGTGCGCAGGGAACGCCCACGACCCGCCTGGTGACCGTCCTTGCCACCCTCAACGATGTCGACATGGCCCAGGTCAAGATCGACAACATGGGTCCCAACCTGCAGGAACCGATGCTGATCAAGGGCGATATCGACGGCGCGCTGGTGTTCAACATCACCAGCTGGTTCAACCTGATCAACAACCGCCAGGATCCGGCAAAGGATTACAACTGGCTGCTGTTTGGTGATCACGGCCTCGACCTCTATTCGAACGGCCTGATGGTGTCGCAGAAGCTGATCGCCGAGAACCCGCAGGCCGTCGCCGGCCTGGTGCGCGCCGTCAACAAAGCGGCGATCGAAATCGGTCTCGACACCGAAAAGGGAATGGATTCCGTCGTCGCCTTCGATAATCTCGTGAAGCGGGACCTCGAGCACGATCGCCTGAAATTCTCCTACGAGAACCTGATCGTCTCCCCGGAAGTCGAAAAGCTCGGCCTCGGCGATCTCGACGACAGCCGCCTTGCCCGCTCGATCGACATCGTGGCCGAAGGCTATCAGCTGCCCTCCAAGCCGACGGCGGAGCAGATCTTCGACCGCCAGTTCCTGCCGCCGATCGAAGAGCGCAAGCTGACCTACACGGCGAACTGATCTCCTGACCTCGCCGGCGGCATCCTGCCGCCGGCCCCAACTCGAACGAGCACGCCACATGCAGTCAGTCGGCCCTCACCGATCGGGATCAGGCATGGTCGTCAGCCCCCACCCGCTGGCAACCGAAGCCGGCAGAGCCGTGCTGGCGCGCGGCGGCAATGCCATCGAAGCGGCTGTCGCCGTCGCCGCGACACTGGCGGTCGTCATGCCCCACTTCTGCGGCCTGGGCGGCGATGCCGTCTGGCTTGTCTGCGACCGGGAGGGACGGCAGCGCTGCTTTCTGGGCATCGGCCAGGCTGCCGCCGGGGTCACTGCCACGAACGGAGCCATCCCCACCCGCGGCCCGTCCTCCATGCTGACCTCCGCCTGCGCCGTCGACAGCTGGGGTCATGCACTCGCCTTCAGCGAAGCGAACTGGGATGGCCGCGAACGCTTTGCGGACCTCATGTCCCCGGCCATCGAACTCGCCGATGCCGGCTATGTCCCAAGCGGATCCCAGGATTTCTGGCTGGCTTTTCGGGCGCAAGAGCATCCCGCATGGCCAGGATTTGCCGAGATCTTCGACCATCGCAGCGACGCGGGCCTGCTGCGCCAGCCGGAGCTGGCCGCAAGCCTCCGGTGCCTTGCAAACGACGGATACCGCAGCTTCTACGACGGCCCGCTGTCGGAAGCGATCGCCGACGGTCTCGCGAAAGCAGGCTCGCCGCTCAATGCCGCGGATCTTGCCGCCACCCGCACGCGCGAGGTCGATCCGCTGGCGCTCGACTACCGCGGCACGCTGCTCCTGGCGCCACCGCCGCCGACGCAGGGCTGCGCGACGCTCGCCATCATGGGCATTCTCTCCCGCTTCGATCTCGCAGAGACCGGCACGGCGAGTTCCGCCCGCATGCACCTGCTGGTGGAGGCGACGAAGCAAGCATTCCTGAACCGGTCATCGATCGCCGATCCGGATTTCGATATCCGAAAAAATGACCCGGCCGCAGCCATGCTCGAAGCGGATACGCTCGACGCCGCCGCGCGCAGCATTGATCCGGCATCAGCCATGCCCTGGCCCCATCCGGGCAATACCGCAGACACCGTGTTCTTTGCCGTCGCCGATCCTGCGGGACGTTGCGTCAGCGTGCTGCAGAGCACCTATTTCGACTGGGGCAGTGGTATCACCGTTCCCGGGACAGGCATCCTCTGGCAAAACCGCGGTGCAGCGTTTTCGACTGAACCCGGTCACCCCAACTGCCTCGCGCCCGGCAAGCGCCCCTTCTACACCCTCAACCCGGGCATCGCGATCCGCGATGGTGCACCCTATCTGCTCTACGGCACGCAGGGCGCCGACGGGCAGCCGCAGACGCTGTCCGTGCTGCTGACCAGCCTGCTCGACGATGGCATGACGCCCGAAGAGGCGCTGGCCCAGCCGCGTTTCCTGCTGGGACGAACCTTCTCCGACAGCCGCGACAGCCTGAAGGTCGAAGGCTCGCTCGGCGCCGAACAGGCCGGCGCGCTTTCGGCGCTCGGCCACGAGGTCGCCCTGCTGCCCGCCCTCTCCCCGATCTTAGGGCAGGCGGGCGTCATCCACCTCGCGACCGATGGCACTGTGGAAGGCGCTCATGATCCCCGCGGCGAAGGCTGCGCAGCCTTTGTCACCGGAACACCCGGTCGGCAGCCATGAGCAGTTCCGGAGAGCTCTTAGCCACCCACACGATCGGCGAGCCTGAGGGCCTGCAGCAGAACCGCCGCATCCGCTGGCAGGACGGCGTCATCACGGCCGTGGAAGATGCCGGTGCGGAGACGGTCGCGACCGGGCGGACCCTGGTGATGCCGGCGCTGGCCAACGCCCATGATCATGTCCGGCCGCTGCCGATGTCCTCCTTCGGGACAGCCTTTCTGCCTCTCGAGGCCTGGCTGCCGCGGACGATCCTTGCCACGCCGCCGGATGCCTACACGGCTGCCGTGGCACCGCTCGCACGTGCAGCTCTATCGGGCTGCGGCGCGGTCATGGTCCATTACACACGGCCGAGCGGCAAGCTCGATCCCGTCGACGAGGCCCGCGAGGTGACACGGGCAGCCCAGGACGTTGGACTGCGGATTGCCTTTGCGCCGGCCATCCGCGACCGCAACCCGCTCGTCTACGGCGACGAAACGGCCTTGCTCGACAAGCTGCCGGCGGACACCGCGTCCCTGCTGCGGGACACCTATTGCCGGCCACCGCTCTCTCCCGCGCGCCTGATCGAGACGACGGAACAGATCGCCGAAGCCATCCAGGGACCGATGGTCGACGTGCAGTTCGGACCCGCCGGCGTGCAATGGTGTTCCGATGAACTGCTGCGGGCGATTGCCCGCCGCTCTGCCGAAACCGGCCGCAGGGTCCACATGCATCTCCTCGAGACGCCCTATCAGAGGCGGTGGGCGGAT
>TARA_R110002051_G_scaffold88179_3_pt1 | contig 28026 bp, 24 predicted proteins | sample TARA_R110002051 | Tara Oceans TARA_R110002051 (sample SAMEA4397023) | marine metagenome | biome: Polar Biome; feature: [MES] marine water layer (ENVO:01000295) within the mesopelagic zone...; material: water (ENVO:00002006), including particulate matter (ENVO:01000060) such as......
TGCTCAATACGATGCTGAAGGAGGTCCAATCTTAAATATTATTACATCAAAAACTGTTACGCCAGGTTATAAAGGAACAGTTACTGCCGCTACAACCTATGCGGTCTTTCCAAAATATTCCTTTGGAACTAGTCATTATTTTAAAGGAGAAAAGCTGAATCTATTTGCCAACTATAGTTATAACAAACGTAAAAACCTCATTGAGATAGATAGCTATATAAATTTCATGGAAAACGGAGCGAAAACAGCTCGATGGGATATAGATTATGAGCGAATCACTCGTTCTGAAGGGCATAACGCTAATGTAATTCTAGACTATGACATCAATTCAAATAATACCTTAAGTTTCTCGGCACTTGGCTTTTTGTCGCCAGATATGAGTTACAGGAATAAAACCTTTACCGATGTTCAAGGGTTTGGTGCCGTTGATAGTTTTGATATAAATACAAATAGCCAACTAAACACAGATGAGCAGAATCTTGCCTTGGATTTAAAATATGACCTCAAACTAGATAAAGGTAGTCTAAGTACCAATGTACATTATACACGATACAATAGAGATCGATCACAGGCTTTAAACTCTGATTATACTTTAGATCAAGATTTGGTTTTTCGAAATGTAAATTTTTCTACCGCTGCAAATCAGGAGATTGATATTTACACCATTCAACTAGATTATGAAACAAAACTTGGAGCCGTCGACCTTGAGGCTGGAGCCAAATTGAGTACTATTGATTCACAGTCGAAGTTTGATTTCTACGATATTGATGAGGAGGGAGAAACCTTCAATATGGATCTTTCAGATAACTTTATTTATGATGAAAAGGTCTATGCTGCTTATTTTAGTTTAGGAAGAGAGTGGAAGGCTTGGAGTGCAAAAGCTGGCCTAAGAGCTGAGCAAACAGAATCTATTGGTACTTCATTAGTATTAGACGTGGTTCAAGATCTCAATTACTTAAAATGGTTTCCTACTGCCTATGTGCAATATGCGCCTAGTGAAAATCATTCGTTTTCTGTGGACTATGGTCGCCGATTAGCGCGACCACGTTATCAAGATTTGAATCCGTTTTCTTATTTTAAAACTGAGAATAATGTCTCTCAAGGAAACCCAAATCTGTTACCATCCTTTGCCAATAGGTTTAATCTGAATTATACCTTTAAAGGAAGTTATTCTTTTGATGTTTATTATACAGACAATGGAGAAAACATAGTCACTTTGCCTTTTCAAGATAACGATGACTTTGTTTTTCGTACCAATCGGCAAAATGCTTTGGAGAGTATTTCCTATGGTCTAGATTTTACCCATGGGCGAAATATTGTCAAAGGTTGGTATAGTTTTCTTTACACTTCTTTGTTTCACGAGGAAGAGACTTTCCTAGCTGTCGAAAGTGACAATGCCAGAGTGACTAATGAGGTAGAAGGAGTCTATGTGTCCCTTACTAATTATTTCACCCTAAATAAGGCAAAGACATTTAGAGGCGAACTTTCACTGGCTTACTTTTCTCAGTTTATCGCTGGATCTTATAAGCAGGAAGCAACTACAAATTTGACGGCTGGACTGAGACATAGTTTCTGGAAGAAACGGGCCACCTTACAACTAACGGTAAATGATATCTTAGGTGAAGCAAATGCCCTATTATACTCCCGATATCTCAATCAGGATAATGGATACTTTTCGGTACCGGAAACTCAAAATGTACGTATTGGGTTTACTTATAATTTTGGTAACTTCGATTTGAAAGATAATAACCGGAGCATCGATAAAACAGAACGTGACCGTCTTGAAGACGAGTAAATCAATGCCTGAAGTTTAGATTTTTCTTGCCTATGCGTATAGATTATAGTTCCCGAATTTTTGGACTCGACCTTCTTAGGGCGATTGCTATTTTGGGAGTGCTTGGGTCTCATATCTTATGGATTTTCCCTGATGCCGATGGGTTGCTGGCGTATGTTTTAAGGTTTGGTGGAGTTATGGGAGTAGAAATATTCTTTGTGCTCAGCGGTTTTCTAATTGGCCGAATCCTTTATCGCCTCTTTACAAAAGATCATTTTAAGGCGCAGCACTTTTCTTATTTTCTAGTTCGCCGTTGGTTCAGAACCCTTCCCAACTATTACGTAATTCTCATTTTAAACATCCTCTTAGTGATGGCTATTGGGAGAGAATTGCCAGATACCCTTCCCTTGTATTTTGGTTTCCTACAGAACTTCAAAGAGGGGATGGATATATTTTTTACAGAGTCTTGGAGTTTACCCATTGAGGAGTTTGCCTACATTTTAGGGCCTCTGCTGTTGATGTTGGGCGCTTTCCTTTTTAAGAATAGAAAAGGAAGTGATATAATTACAGAGCAACAAAGCTTGAATGCTAAACCAGCATCTCGTATTTTTTTAGGAGTTACGATTTTTGTGCTTCTTGTCTTCCTTGTAAATAAGATCTTTTATGTAACAAGGCTTACAGATACGAGTGTAGACTATTGGAATATCAATTTGAAAGCGGTGTTATGGTATCGTATAGATGCCATTTATTACGGGGTATTAGCGGCTTATCTTTCTATAGTTTACCAAGACTTATGGATACGAAATGCACGTGTAATTGCTGTTGTAGGAGTGCTACTATTTCTGTTTTTTCAAGGAGTTATGAGTGTATATCAACTCACCTCAGATAAAAGTCCGTGGCTATGGAATGTCTTCCTATTGCCGCTTATGTCTTTGATCTATGCATCCTTTTTGCCCTTGCTTTCACAATGGAGACAAAGACCTAAATTTTTAGGAAAGACCCTTACTGTGATCAGCCTTATCTCTTATGCGGTGTATTTGCTGCATTATGGTATCATCTTACAAGCCATGAGATGGGTGTGGCCTATCGAAATGATGACCACTTCAATGAGAGTAGTTTATACCCTTATCTATTTAATACTTGTATTTGGGCTATCCTATTCGTGGTATCGTCTCTTTGAAAAACCAATGATGGACCTAAGAGATAAGCCTTCGATAAAGCGTTATTTTGCAATAAACGATAAGAAATAATTTTTGAAAAACTTATAAGAATTCCTTAGTCAACCCACTCTGCAATAAAGAGGTTGGTATCTCTCCCGCCACCATTATTTCTATTTGAAGAAAATGCTAGTTTCTTACCATCATTTGAAAATACAGGAAAAGCATCAAAGGTTTCCCCATGTGTTATACGTTCCAAATTCTTTCCGTCAATGTCAATCATATATAGATTGAAAGGAAATCCTCTTTCTGCCTCAAAGTTTGATGAGAATAAAACTTTCTTGCCAGAAGGATGGAAAAACGGACTCCAATTGGCATTACCCAAACGGGTAAGTTGTTTCATATTAGAACCATCTGCATCACAGATATAAAGTTCCATTTCTGTAGGTTCAACCAGCCCCTCAGCCAAAAGACCTTTGTATTTTGCTATTTCCTCTTCGGTTTTTGGTCGGGAAGATCTAAATATGAGTTTAGTGCCGTCTGGTGAGAAAAACGCACCGCCATCGTAACCTAATTCATCAGTGATTTGCTTCACATCTGAACCATCGATATTCATGGTATAGAGTTCTAAGTCCCCACTTCGTGTTGAGGTGAATACTATTTTGTCGCCTTGAGGAGAAACTGTAGCCTCTGCGTCATAACCAGGCTCTGTAGTTAATTGCTTGATAATGTTTCCTTCAAGGTCGGAAACAAAAATGTCAAAAGAATCATATACAGGCCAAACGTAGTTTCCGTTTTTGCGAAGCGGTACCGGGGGGCACTCCTTATCTACTAAATGCGTAGATCCATATACATAGGATTTGTTATCTGGTAGGAAGTAGGCACAAGTAGTACGTCCCATTCCTGTACTGATCATTGGTGGTTGCTTGTTTTCAAAAGTTTCACCAACATTCATCAAAAACATTTGATCACAATTTACGCCCCACTCCTTAGAATTGGATTGAAAAACCAATTGTTTATCGTCAAAACTCCAATAGGCCTCTGCGTTATCACCGCCAAAAGTTACTTGCTGGATATTTTTAAAATGAACTTCTTCAGGGTAGATTAAGGTGTCATTAACAACACCCATTCCAACAGGATTTTCCTCTACATTCTTAGGAGTCTCTTTACATGCAACCATTGTAATTGCCAATGCAAGAGCATAAAAATATTTCATACGGTAATAATTGATTAATTTTGGCAAAAATACGGCTTATTTTATGAAAAATTTCGCACTTGGTTTATTGATTCTTCTGACTGCTTCATGCTCAGATACAACTCCAAAAACGGTTAGTATGCAAGAGGATGTGAGCTATCTGGCTTCTGATGCCCTTCAGGGAAGAGCAACAGGTACTGAGGGAGAGCTTATGGCAGCCAACTATCTTCAAGAACGTTACGAAGGATTGGGTTTGACTGCAAAGGGTACTGATGGAGGTTATTTTCAGACCTTTAGATTTGTCCCTAAAAATGATCCACATGGTGAAGTTCGCTTTCGCGAAACTGCAGACCAAGACAACCAAAGCGTAACAGATTCACTAGTAAGTGGAATTAACGTTATAGGATATTGGGATAACCAAGCAACAACAACTGTCGTGATTGGAGCGCATTACGATCACCTAGGAATGGGTGGAGAAGGATCCTTACACAGAGATGGGGCAGCAATTCATAATGGCGCCGATGACAACGCTAGTGGAGTAGCGATCATGTTACAGCTAGCATTGGATCTTCAAGCTCCAGAATATTCAGGTAATAACTATCTTTTCATCGCTTTTTCTGGTGAGGAAATGGGCTTATTAGGATCTAATTATTTTACAAAAAACCCAACCCTTGATATAGATTCGATCAATTATATGATCAATATGGATATGGTAGGGCGTTTAAATAGCGATAGGGCATTGGCCGTTCACGGTTTAGGCACTTCTCCAATCTGGGGACAAACAGTTTTTGCTGCCAATACCGATTTTAAAATCGCCGAACATGAAAGTGGAGTAGGGCCTTCAGATCACACTTCATTTTATCTTAATGATATTCCTGTGCTACATCTTTTTACAGGCCAACATGATGATTACCACAAACCTGGTGACGACGCAGAAAAATTGAATTATGAAGGGATGCAGTCCATCGAAAAGTATATTTTGGACATTGTAAAGGAAGTAGATAATAATGGCAAGCTAAAATTTACCAAAACCAAAGATGAAAGTGCTGCGGTACCGAGTTTTAAAGTTGGCTTAGGAGTAGTGCCAGATTATTTGTACTCAGGTAAAGGAATGCGTATTGACGGAGTGAGTGAAGGAAAGGCAGCTCAAAACGCCGATTTACAGAAGGGAGATATTGTTATCAAATTAGGTGATAGTACCGTGACCGATATGATGAGTTATATGCGCGTACTTTCGACCTTTGATCAGGGAGATAAGACAACGGTTGTTGTGCTTAGAGGGAAAGAAGAGTTGTTGAAGGACATTCAGTTTGTAAAAGATTAATTTCGCGAAAGCGAAAAGAAAGAGATATGGCTAAAATTGGAGATATAGATGTTGGAGATTTTCCATTATTACTCGCCCCTATGGAGGATGTGAGTGATCCGCCCTTTCGTGCATTGTGTAAAGAGCAAGGAGCAGATGTGGTGTATACAGAGTTTATTTCTAGTGAAGGCCTGATTCGTGATGCTGCAAAAAGTGTCATGAAATTAGATATCTATGAGAAGGAACGACCTGTAGGAATTCAAATTTTTGGAGCCAACCTCGATTCGATGCTAAAAAGTGTGGAGATTGTCGAGGCGAGCGGACCAGATATTATTGATATAAATTTTGGATGCCCTGTGAAGAAAGTGGTTTCTAAAGGTGCAGGAGCAGGGATTTTAAAGGATATTGATTTGATGGTAAGCCTCACCAAAGCCATGGTAGAGCACACTAATCTTCCCATTACTGTAAAAACAAGATTGGGTTGGGATCACGATAGTATAAAAATTGTTGAGGTTGCAGAGCGCCTACAAGATGTGGGTTGTGCTGCAATTTCTATTCATGGGCGTACCCGTGCTCAGATGTATAAAGGCGACGCCGATTGGAAACCTATTGCTGAGGTGAAAAATAATCCTCGCATGCATATTCCTGTATTCGGAAACGGCGATATCAATACACCTGAACGCGCCGTTGAAATGCGAGATTCTTATGGCCTTGATGGAGCGATGATAGGCAGAGCGAGTATAGGCTACCCTTGGTTTTTTAATGAAGTAAAACACTTTATGGAAACGGGAACGCACAAAGCGCCGCCAACATTAGAAGAGCGCGTAACAGCTGCTCGTAGACATCTTGAAATGTCTATTGCTTGGAAAGGAGAAATTCTAGGTGTGTTTGAAACACGAAGACATTATACTAATTACTTTAGAGGGATTCCTCATTTTAAGGAGTACCGCATGAAATTAGTGACAAGTGATCACAGTGAAGATGTTTTTGCTGCGATGGATGTCATTGAAAAGGAATTTGCGGGTTACACCTTTGTGTAATTTTTACTACAAATTATCAAGCATTTTTTGATTAATTCTACTTGCCGCTAGTCGGGCAGCCGTGAGACCTAATCCGATAATAAGACCATAAACGATAAGCATATTCAGCCACTCAACTTTTATAGGCCATGGCAAGGTGGCTGTAATCATCTTTAGTGAGAATTGCTGCTGTAAGAAAGCGATGATAAGCCCTATTACCATTCCAATGGCGCCACCTACAATAATGATGAGCGCTCCTTGAAGGAAAAACGTCATTCGAATCTCTTGTAATGAGGCTCCTAGATCTGATAGGGTTTTGATATTTCGTTTTTTGTCTAAGATGCTTATGATCATGCTTCCAACAAAGCTAAAAAGAGCAATGATTAATATGAGAGTACACACAAAATACAGCATGAGGTTTTCAGTGTTGAGCATTTTGTGAAGGGCGTCATTAAGTTCAGCGCGATTTTTTATGATCATTTCATCTTGAAAGATCTTTGTGAGTTCTTGTCTCACGACCGTTTCTTTTTCTGGATTGTCTATCTTAATGTCGAGACTACTAATGCGATCGGCCGAGTAGCCAAGTAGCTTCCCTACAAAATCGATATTGCCAAAAATATGATCTTGGCTAATTTCTCCTGCCTCAAAAATTCCGCTAGCAACCGCGCTACTAGAACTAAAATCTTGGGAAGGATCGGTGCTAATGCCCTTTCCAGGTTTTGGAACCAATATGGTCATCAAATTGCGATAATCTCCAATACCAATAGATAAGTTGCGCGCTACGCCAGAGCCAATGGCAAATTCTGGTTCGCCCAATTCCGGCCATTTTCCCCATTGAATGGTAGTATCTACGGGATTTACTTTGATGTATTCTTGATCTACACCTTTCATAAAGGCAAGGTGTGTTTTGCCCTTGAATTCGAGATAGGCGCGTTCTGTGATTACTTTAGAATAGCTAGTAAGATGCGGAATCGCTTTTAGCTGACTTTCTTGATCTGCGTTAAAGACGAAGGTTTTGCCTTTGGCGGGTAAGACTTTGAGGTCGGGGTCAATGACAGAGGTAATAGAAAGGTTAAATTCCTTAATACCTGAAAATCCAGATAATACGACTACAAGGACTGCGGTAACAATAACAATAAGAAAAATGGAAACAGCCGTAATTATATTTACGGCGTTAGTGCTGCTCTTTGAAAATAAATAACGTTTTGCAATGTAGAGCGGAAATCCCACTTATGATTTTTTTCTTTTAATGAGGAGGCTGCGATCTTCGATAGGGTTTTCATCACCTTTAAGAGAGCGATCAATACCGTCAATATATTCTAAAGAATCATCAATAAAGAACATCAACTCAGGCATACGTCTCAATTGATGACGTGTGCGTTGTGATATTTGATGACGGATAGGGGAAGTCATTTGTTGGATCTCTTTTAAAATCCCAGGAGCTTTATCATTTGGAAAAATACTCAAATACACTTTTGCCGTAGAAAGATCAGTAGGGACTTTTACCTTTGAAACGGAAATGATTATTCCTGTAGTACCACTATCGCGCAAGGCGGCTTGTAGCACTTCGGCAAGGTCTTTCTGGAGTACTCCGGCAACTTTTTTCTGTCTATTTGATTCCATAGGGCAAAAATACGGTTTTTCTGAATTGTGGTACTTTTGTTTTCATATTAAATAGAAGGGAATACCACTAAAGTGATTGCCGAGCCATTTTGAATCCAAAAGCAGGTTCTTTCTATTAAGATACAAAAACCATGCAGAAAATAGAACATATAGGGATTGCTGTTAAAGATTTAGATGCTTCCAATGAAATTTACGCCCGACTTTTAGGAAAGCCACACTATAAAATGGAGGAGGTATTGACAGAAGGAGTGCGAACTTCCTTTTTCGAAACAGGTCCTAACAAGATTGAACTTTTAGAAGCGACTCATGATGAAAGTCCTATTGCCAAGTTTATTCAGAAGCGAGGAGAGGGGATTCATCATATAGCTTTTGCTGTAGAAAACATAGAGAAGGAAATGGAAAGGCTAAAGAATGAGGGTTTTACCTTATTAAATGACAAGCCTAAGTTAGGTGCCGATAATAAATGGGTTGCCTTTGTTCATCCTAAAACCACTTCAGGTGTACTTGTCGAACTCTGTCAAGAAAGAATAGTTAAGTCGAAATAAGTTTGGAGACTACATTTATTGTAGTAAATTTGCAAGCGTTTTCGGTCCCATAGCTCAGCTGGTTAGAGCATCTGACTCATAATCAGAGGGTCCTTGGTTCGAGCCCAAGTGGGACCACACATTTAAAAAGATCTTTGTTGAAAAACGAAGGTCTTTTTGTTTTTTAACACACCATTTTAATAATACGAGAATTCAATAATAGTTGTGCCGTTAATTGTGAGTATTGTGATGAAAGGCAATTCCTGATGGATACTCTTTTCCAAATTGGTTTATAAAGGGAAAATGAGATTAATATAGAGCCTTTAATTTTTATTCCATATTTAGGCCAACCACAATTTAATCTTTGCGATAAGCTTTGGAACAACAAAGGGCTTAGCAATAACGTCAGATACACCCAAACGCAAAGCTTCCTCGTTTGTCTGATTAACTTTTCCTAGATATGATAATACGATGATTGGAACGTCCTTTAAATTCTTTTTTGCAATCGATATCACTTCCATGCCAGATTTATAGGGCAACATAATGTCCATCAATATTAAATCCGGATTTGCTGTTTTGAGGGCTTCTGTTCCTTGATTACCATCCCTAGCTATCACAAGTTCAAACCCTTCTTTTTCTAAAAGAAGTTGAAGAAGCTTTATTGCCATTTCGTCATCTTCGACAATAAGAATTCTTTTTTTGGTTTTCATAACTTGTATTGTAGTGACATGAAAATGTCCATTTGATTCTGATGTTTATCCTTAATATATTCCTGTCGATTAAATATGAGTTGTCCACCAACGATAAAATGAGTGCCAATTAGTTTACTGTATGCCGCGCCTACCCTGTAGGAGTCTAATGTTGAAAATCGAATGATGTTGGCACTTTCATCAGGAGAATTTCCATAACCACTAAGAAGGGCTATGTAATCATATTTGGTGTTAAAGTAATATCGAAATGTCCCGTTAATAGCAAGGTAATTTTCGCCATTATCAAAAAACAAAAATGATTTTAAGTTCAACCATGAGGAGCCGACGTATTTACCCGCTCCCAGTGCTACAGCATAAATCTTATTATCTGTACTAGTTTTTATATAGCGACCTCCGATTTCGCCTTCCCAGCCTGAATTGAAGTAGTGAAAATAAGAGGCTGAGAGAAGTAATTCGGGGAAAAGTAAATCAGAACTGTACGAAGTAGATAGATATGATATTCCTCTCTTTCCAGTTTTGATGTATGATTCTAATGTAAATTGGTATCCAGAACGAATACTCACTCCCTTTGATCTCCTATCTGCATAATTGACTCTCCCAACTAAGGTCAAAGGCTTCCTTTCATGAATATACTGAAGGCCTGTTAGATGCCACGGTCCAACTCCATCCCTATTAAAGGTGGAGAGGCTATAGTCCATTCCAATTCGTTCAGATGCGTGTTTGGACTTTTCATCTCTCAACAATTGTTGAAATCTTCCGTCTGAAGGATATTTTTTGATCAAAAATTCTAGGTAGGCCGTTAAGGGTTCTTCTTCTGACTTAAGTTGGAGCACTTTTAGCTTACTCAAGTAAAATTCTTTGTCGGTAGGGTATAGATTCGTGGCTTTACGGATCGTTTGTAGAGCATTATTATAGTTTTCGGTTTCAATACTCAATGTAATCGAATTGGTAAATGCATCTTTATACACAGGGGCATTGTTGATGACGGTATTAAAATAATACTGAGCACTGTCTAATCGTCTAGTTTTGGCAAAGACTCGACCTAGAAGCATGTGAAAGTCATAATAATCGGGCGCCATCTTTATTCCTAATCTTCCCTGCTCTAAAGCCTTGGGATACTCTTTTGATTTTAGGCTCCTAGTCGCTTGAATTAATAGACTGTCTGTGTCAATCTCTTGCCCAATGGCAAAAAAAGAAAAAAGATAAGCTGATGCGAGAATACATAATTTTTTTTTCATGATCATTTGGCGATGTTAAATCCTTTTCGAACCATCACTCCCCACTTCTGTTTTTTGTTTGTTATATAGTGTATATATCCATTTATATATGCAAAAACATTTAAAGGATGATAAACAATAGGTTCAATAATGACAGATAGGATTAATGATAACATTTCTTTCACACCAGAATAATGTTTATAAAAATATTGATCGACTAAAACAGACATTAAGGTTATTGAGGTATAAAAAAGGTATACAGCTAAAGCAATGAAGAACATATTGCTATAATCTACGTTGAAATAAAGCAGATTTACAAAAAGTACTATCATCCCTATTACTTCAATTATGGGAACAGCAAACTCAAAAAACACAAAGTATGGAAAGGCAATATTTCCAGTTCTTCCATACTTAGGATTGAACATTACATGTTTATGAATGTCTAAGGTCTGCACTAATCCGCGGCCCCATCTTGTTCGCTGTCTAAGGAAAACAGACATGGATCTTGGAACTTCGGTCCAGCATAGTGTTTCTGGTACGTACTTGATTAAAAAATGCTCCCCTTTACGGTGCATTAATAATCGCATCCGAAGTACTAGGTCCAAATCTTCTCCTAATGATTTGTGCCAATACCCGCCCGCTTCGATTGCAGTTTCTTTATGAAACATCCCTAAGCCTCCTGAAACTAATAAGAGGCTGTTTATTTTGCTCCATGCCATTCTTCCAAATAAATAGGATCTTATATATTCTAATTCTTGAAAGCGCGCAAAAAAATTGGTAGGATAATGAGATTTATACAACATTCCATCTTTAAATTCACAAGAGTTAGAAATACGAATCATTGCACCACTAGCGATTACCTTTTCAGTATTCTCAATGAAAGGTTTGACCATTGTTGAAATGGTGTCTTTTCTCAAGATGCAATCAACATCGGTACATATAAAAATTGGATATTTAGCCGAGTTTATTCCTGCGTTTGACCCATCTGCTTTACAGCCGCCATTTTTTTTGTCGACTACTAACAGTTTTGAATATATAGGGTTGGTAGAACGATAGTGCCCCTTTACGGGCTGAGTAATTATTTTTTCCTGATAGAAAAAATTTACTTTTATTAAGCTAAACTCCTTAATGAGTTTATCTAAAGTGTCGTCCGTGCTTCCGTCATTGATGATGACCACCTCGAATTTTGGATATTCTTGCGAAAGCAGTGATTTTACATTATCGACTATGGTTATGGACTCATTATAGGCAGGGGCAACTATCGACACCCCGATAGTATGGTTTGACCTTACTAATACCTGTCTGTGTAAAAAGTGTTTGGAATGGTAATACTCTGAAAGTGCTAGATAGGCCAATACCGCCAGAATAATATAAACTAGTAGATAAACGGCGGCATATACTGCCCCGAATAATTCAAATCCGTTTATTATTTTTTCAAAGATGTTCAAACTAAATATGGGTCTTTTACGTGTAAGGCCATATCTTTTATGGTATGGTCTTTTGCAATGGTCATGCTATAAGAATTATCAAAAAAAGCCGGATCCAACTTATTAATGCAATTGACCATTTCAAACTTAATATCCGAATTACTTTCAGTAGCTAACATGGATTCTAAATAGAATGCCGATTTCTGATTTCCAATACTTTTTAGGCTTCTTAGTATATTAATCTTTACTTTTTTATCCTGTTCAAGATGGTATTGGCTAATCAAAATATCATTGGCCTCAAGCATTTTTAGCTTTCCAACAGCTTTTGTAGCCTCTTTGCGTACCTGAACGTTTGGAAATCGTATCAGTTTGCTCATTTGTATCAATGAGAATTTTTCCTTGTATTGAACCATAAGTTTGATGCCGAGAACTACAATAGAAATGTTAGTGCTTTTGAGTAACTTTTTACTGTTTGCAGGCATATTGGGTTGGCTCTCATAAATAAGATCTAGTATTTTCATTTCATCTGCTTTTGTTAGAGGTTCTTTGTGATCTCGCAAAGCAGCAAATTTTTCAGGAGATAGGGTAACCATGGCTATCAAAGCATTGGATTTGATTTCTGGGTTAGTATCTTTAAGAAAAGCAGCGATCTGTTTACTTTTTGACTCGACATGCATTCGCTGCATTCGATATATGCCAAGTGATTTTAAGTACCATTTCTTATGTCTGAGTAGACGATTGCTAATTCTATCAAATCCAAACCTCATAAATATGTCTCGATGAAGTCTTTGGTCTACATGGAACGTCTGGTTTATTTCCAAAATTTTATGAAGCATATAATTTTGACACCACTTCTTATGAAAAGGAATTTGAAGTTTAAATGCTTCTATTTTATTCGCAATGTGCTCTCCATTCTCTTTTAGAAAAATGAGCTCTGTGAGCAGAGTATTGACATCGTCTTCTATACTTTTCTTTCTTTTTTCGAGTTTTATACTCATATATTGATTCCGGATTAATAGAATAACGAGGGTTGTAGAGATTAGAAATATGAAGGGAATAATCACAAATTTTAATATCGTAATCCACCAATTATCTCCGTCTAAAGAAAAGATGTATTCCAAGCCTGCGTATGACTGACCGTTGAGGAAACGTTGGCCCAGTAGATTTTCAATTGAAAAGGAGTTAAGGGGTCCTGAGGGACCCAGAAATTGGCTGTCAATTAGAAAATTAGTTAAAGTTTTGTTCACGTTAAGTTAGGTTTTAAGCAGGTATACAATACTCTAGGGAAACAAAGATTAGGAAATAGAATGTTGTGCCAAATGATGTAGGTCATATTAGTGGTTATCCTGTTAATACCTGAATTTTTTTTAAAAATGCCGCTATTTATCAGCTGTCTTTTTTAAATTTTTCATAGTCAAAAAAATAGCGTGGGTTGATTTTCAGGCTTAGGCTGCTTAGTATTATGGATAATTATCTAGGAATAGGGAAATCTCATATGTATTTGGTCTTTTCTGCTTATTGAAAAAGATGGATCAAAAAAGTTATTTATGGATTGATAAAGAATGCTATTGTAATGTTATATACGCTTAGTATTCAAAATATTAATTTTTATTTACAGCAAAAAATGAAGTTTTTATTTTTTATAGTAGTGACCTTAGGGTTTACATTTTGTACGTATTCCCAAAAGGATACTCAACCTATAATGATGAGTGCTAAGGAAAAAAACAACCATTGGAATTTGATTTGGGAGGATTCTTTTACAACTAAAGATTTAGATACATCCAAATGGAGCATCATTGAACGTAATAATGCAGATTGGGGGAATTATATGTCGAGTAATAAAGAACTCATTCGCATAAAAAGAGAAAAACTTCACTTAGGTGGTATAGTTAACAATAAAAGGGAAGGGGATACAGTGCCATATTTAACCGGAGGAATAATGAGCAAAGGCAAATTTGCTTTCAAATATGGAAAAATAGAGATTCGCGCAAAACTAGAACAAGCTCAAGGTGCCTGGCCCGCGTTATGGATGTTGGCTGACCAACCTCAATATGGAAGCTATCCAAGAAATGGGGAAATAGACTTAATGGAACATTTGAACTATGACAGTATCATTTACCAGACTGTACATTCTTATTATACTTTGAATTTGGGTAATGAAACCAATCCCCTTAGTTCTAGCACTTCTCGTGTTGATAGTGCAAAATTTAATACGTATGCAATGGAGTGGTTCTCAGATAAGCTCATATTTAGTTTAAACGGAAAGCAAACATTTACGTATCCAAAACTCGAGGATGGGGATCCTAGCCAATGGCCATTTGACCAGCCTTTCTATATTCTAATGGATATGCAGCTCGGGGGAAAGTGGGTAGGGAAAGTGGAGCCAAAAGACCTTCCTGTAAAAATGATAGTAGATTGGGTGAGGGTATATAAAAGAATAGATTGAATTAGAGGTTTTTGCCAATCGTAAAAAGCTAAATACCAAGGTATGTTATTGTTTTTCAAAAAGATGCTGTGATGAATAAATTGGTTTGACTTTTCTTTGTTACATTCATTTAGAATGTAATTGGAGGGAAAAAGCAATTTAATAGCATTTACGAAAACCAAAAGGGTACTTTCAACGTAAGTGTTATAAGTAGTCGCAAGCAATACATAATGATAGTTGAATACTAAGTACTTATCAAATAAAGGAAGTGACTTTTTTTATAGTTCTTAACATAAAAAATATCAGAAATTATAATATTTAAGTATCCTTGCGGCTTGAAATTTTGAGTGCTGTGTTTTTATTTTAAACAGGTTTGTAGGGCTTTTGCGCTTTCAGTTGTTATAGGTTTATAGCATCTTGATTGCTTTTTGATCGAGTCTTATGTACTTAGAAATAAATAAAAAAACGAACCTACATTGCATTTTTATCGATAAAATGCGTATTATTGTCGATGAAAAGCACAAAACAGTAGCATACTATTAGGTCTATTCAAAACGTTTAACTGTTAGACTTAGAGTTTGTAGAATTGCATAGTTTATGAGCCCCGTAACAAAGAAAATAGTTTTTAGTTCTCTCCTGCTGTTGGTGAATATTTCGGTATTTGCACAACAAACAGTTAGACCGCCAGCCCCTCAAAGAACGCCGCCTGTTGGTCTTCCTTTGCCTATTGATGGTGGAGTACTTATACTGCTTGCCTTGGGTGCAGCCTTAGGGATTTGGTTCTACTATAAAAGAATCAAAGTAGCAAAAGCAGTTTAATAACCTGAAGTAATTCGCTTCACGTACTTGCCTATTACATCAAATTCTAAATTTACTTCCGTTCCTTTCCTGAAGTTTTTAAAGCCTGTGTTTTCGAAAGTGTAAGGAATAATGGCTACGCTAAAACCACCTTCAAAAGAATCAACAACCGTCAAGCTTACTCCGTTAATTGTAATAGAGCCTTTTTCTATAGTGACATTGTCTAATGATGTGTCGTAAGTAAACGTAAAGCGCCAACTCCCATTTTCATCAACAACCGAGCTGCATATACCGGTTTGGTCAACATGGCCTTGGACTATATGTCCATCAAGCCGAGCCCCAAGTATCATAGCGCGTTCTAAGTTGACTGAATCGCCTACTTTTAGGTGTTTGAGATTTGTTTTGTTGAGGGTTTCTTGGATAGCGGTTACTGTATATCTATCATTATTGAGAGCAACTACCGTGAGGCATACGCCGTTATGAGCTAAGCTTTGGTCAATTTTCAATTGAGATGTCAGTGAGCTCTCTAAAGTAAAATGAACATTTTCTTGGTCCTGATCGATAGCAATTACATTCCCTAAATCTTCAATGATTCCTGTAAACATGAATGTATTTAAATTGGTTACTTTTGTGTTGTAAAAATACGAAACCTTAGGGAGCAAGCTATGAAGAAAGATCAAAAAATAAGAGTGGGTATATCCATTGGGGATCCTAACGGAATTGGGATGGAGGTCATACTAAAGACTTTTGATGATTCGATGATGATGGATTTTTGCACTCCCATTATTTTTGGTGCCGTTAAGACTTTGTCTTTTGTGAAGAAGGAGTTGTCGATTGATGTCAATTTGCATGGTATAGACGCTTTCGCGAAAGCGATCGAAGGAAAAATAAATGTATTAAACATTGCAAAGGATACTCCGCCCGTTGCATTTGGAGAAGAAAATAAAGAGGCAGGTGCCTTTGCCTTATTGTCATTCACGGAAGCGGTTAAGGCTTTAAAAGCTGGGGAAATTGATGTTTTGGTAACTGCCCCTATTCATAAGGCAAATATCCAAAGTGAGGATTTTAAATTTCCAGGACATACAGACTACCTTGCTCAAGAGTTGGACGGTGATGCGATGATGCTAATGGTTGCAGACACCTTAAAGGTTGGTCTGCTCACAGATCATTTGGCTGTCAAAGATGTGGCTGCCGCAATTACGCCAGAATTGATTACTAAGAAAGTAAATGTGCTTTTTAATACCCTTCAAAAAGATTTTGGTATTAGAGCTCCTAAAATTGCATTATTAGGGATAAACCCACATGTGGGAGATAATGGAGTTATAGGTGAGGAAGATGATAAAGTACTTATTCCAACTTTAGAAAAAATACGATCGACAGGGAAAGTGGTCTACGGCCCTTATGCTGCAGATAGCTTCTTTGGGTCTGGAAACTACAAAAACTTTGACGCGATTCTCGCAGCTTATCACGATCAAGGTCTTATTCCATTTAAGACTTTGGCATTTGGGAAGGGTGTAAACTATACAGCTGGATTAGATAAAATACGTACCTCTCCAGATCACGGAACAGCTTTTGAGATTGCAGGAAAGGGTGAGGCTGATGCAGGTTCTTTTAGAGAAGCGCTTTTCGGTGCAATTAGTATTTATAAGCATCGTCGAGAATATGAGGAACTCACTGAAAATGTACTCAAGGTAAGTATTAAAAAGCCAGGAGGAAGAGGGCGACAAGGAAGAAACTAAGGGGAGGAGCAGGGCTCATTTTTCTTAAAAAAAATATATAAACTGATTGTTTGTAATTAAGAATTTTGTGTATCTTTGCGCGCTCCTAACGGGTGATGTATGAAAGATTTGAAACTATTTACAATACAGTATGTAGGTTTAAAAGAAGGAGTACATCGGTTTGATTATAATATTGACCGATCGTTCTTTGAACATTTTGGCTATGAAGATTTTAATGCCTCTTCGGTAGAAATTGCATTGGATTTTGTAAAGAAATCCACCTTAATGGAATTGCATTTCGAATCGAGTGGGTCAGTCAATGTAAATTGTGACGTAACCAATGAGCCGTATGATGAACCCATCAATGCGACCTTTGATTTAGTTGTAAATTTTGGCAACGAGTTTAATAATGATAATGAGGAACTACTCATACTACCCTATGGAGAGTATGAATTAAATGTAGCTCATTATATATATGAACTCATTGTGTTAGCATTGCCTAGTAAAAGAGTACACCCTGGTGTTGCAGACGGTACATTGAAATCGGATATTTTGGATAAACTCGAAGAGTTGAGTATTCCAAGTCAAGATATTAAAGAAGAGAAGACAGAAGTAAAGACAGATACGGATCCTAGATGGGATTCGTTAAAAAAACTATTAACAGATAAATAAGAGTACGTAATGGCACATCCTAAGAGAAAAATCTCGAAAACAAGAAGAGATAAAAGAAGAACACATTACAAAGCCGCTATACCTCAAATCGCTGTAGATCCTACAACAGGAGAAGCGCATCTTTACCACAGAGCTCATTGGTTCGAAGGTAAATTGTATTACAGAGGACAAGTAGTTATTGATAGAGCTGGAGACGAGGCTGAAGCCTAGTCACTTAAACTCACCCATATATAAAAGCGCTCATTAGTTGGGCGCTTTTTTTATGAACATTTGGCGCAAAAAAAGTTAATTAAGGACTCGTTTTGCACAATTTTTAGTACTTTTCGACCCATTTTAAGAGTTTTTTGACTTAAAATGGTCAAAACCTAACTGAAGCAAATGAATAAAATCTCAGCGGCAATCACAGCTGTAGGGGCATATGTTCCGGACTATGTGTTAACCAACCAGATTCTGGCAACTATGGTTGACACAAATGATGAGTGGATTACGTCACGTACTGGTATTAAGGAACGTCGTATTCTCAAAGACCCTGGGAAGGGTTCTTCCTTTATGGCTATTAAAGCCGCCCAAAATCTTTTGGAAAAAAGAAATTTGGACCCCACAGAAATAGACCTAGTTATTGTTGCGACAGCAACTCCTGATATGCCAGTGGCATCTACAGCGGTATATACAGCTACTCAAATTGGTGCTGTTAATGCCTTTGCTTTCGATCTTTCCGCCGCTTGTTCGAGCTTCCTTTACGGAATGTCAACAGCAGCAAGCTATATCGAGTCAGGGCGCTATAAAAAAATACTACTCATTGGGGCCGATAAAATGTCCTCTATTATTGACTATACAGACAGGACCACCTGCATTATCTTTGGAGATGGTGCAGGTGCCGTTCTTTTTGAGCCTAATGAAGAGGGTAATGGATTGCAAGATGAGTACCTTCGATCTGATGGAATTGGACGCGAATTCTTGAAAATAGATGCTGGAGGTTCTATACTTCCTCCATCACAAGAAACGGTAGCCAATAAGCAACACTATGTTTTTCAAGATGGACGAACTGTATTTAAATTTGCCGTATCCAATATGGCAGATGTAAGTGCTAAAATTATGGAGCGTAATAATCTCACTCATGATGATGTGAGTTATCTAATCGCCCACCAAGCTAATAAAAGAATTATTGATGCCGCAGCGAAGCGTATGGAACTAGATGAAGATAAAGTCTTGATGAACATACAGCGCTATGGAAATACGACATCGGCGACATTACCATTGCTGATGAGCGACTACGAAACCAAACTAAAAAAAGGAGATAATATCGTTTTTGCTGCCTTTGGCGGCGGATTCACTTGGGGTTCGATTTACCTCAAATGGGCATATAACTCCTAATAGAATACCTAAACTGACTAATTCAAACACTTATGGATTTAAAAGAAATTCAAAACCTAATTAGATTTGTTGCAAAGTCTGGCGCTAGTGAAGTAAAACTAGAAATGGACGATGTGAAGATTACTATTAAAACAGGTAGTGATGATGAGAAAGGTACAACCACCTATCTTCAGCAAATGCCTCAAATGCCTCAAATGGCACCTGCCGCTCCAGCTACAGCTCCAGAAGCACCTGCTGCTCCGGCCGAGGATGAAAACTCAAAATATATCACTATAAAGTCTCCTATCATTGGAACTTTCTATCGCAAACCAGCTCCAGATAAACCTACCTTCGTGGAGGTTGGAAAAAGTATCGCAGAAGGGGATGTACTTTGTGTAATCGAAGCGATGAAATTATTTAACGAAATCGAAAGTGAAGTATCAGGTACTATCGTGAAAGTATTGGTAGATGATTCTTCTCCTGTAGAATTTGATCAGCCTTTATTCTTAGTTGATCCATCATAATCCCTAGCGGGTATTTTATAATTAGTAGGAGTATAAGAATAAACGATTGTAGTTTATTTGTGCATGAGTATGCTACCATCCAACTCACGGTCTTAATTCAAGGCTCCCTACCTTAAATTGAACACTTATGTTTAAGAAGATACTTATAGCTAATAGAGGAGAAATCGCTTTACGCGTCATCCGTACGTGTAAAGAGATGGGCATCAAAACCGTTGCGGTATACTCTACTGCCGACCGTGAAAGCCTTCACGTAAAGTTTGCCGATGAAGCCGTTTGTATAGGACCTGCTCCAAGTAGTGAGTCTTATCTCAAAATGGCCAATATTATCGCAGCCGCTGAAATTACAAATGCAGATGCTATCCACCCTGGATATGGCTTCTTGTCTGAAAACGCCAAGTTTTCTAAAATCTGTGAAGAACACGATATTAAATTCATTGGCGCTTCTGCCGAAATGATCAACCGTATGGGTGACAAGGCAAGCGCTAAAGAAACCATGAAAGCAGCTGGTGTTCCTTGTGTTCCAGGATCTGAAGGAATTATTGAAGATTTCGCCGAATGCCAAAAACTCGCTAAAGAAGTAGGCTATCCAGTTATGCTCAAAGCTACTGCAGGTGGTGGTGGAAAAGGAATGCGAGCCGTATGGAAAAAAGAAGATCTTCAAAAAGCTTGGGAAGATGCACGCCAAGAGGCTAAAAATGCCTTTGGTAATGATGCAATGTATATGGAGAAGCTCATTGAAGAGCCACGACATATTGAAATCCAAATTGTAGGAGATAGTAACGGAAAAGCATGTCACCTTTCTGAGCGTGATTGTTCGGTACAACGTCGCCACCAAAAATTGACAGAAGAAACACCATCTCCTTTCATGACTGACAAACTGCGAACCGATATGGGACTCGCAGCAGTACGCGCAGCCGAATATATTAAATATGAAGGTGCCGGAACTGTCGAGTTTCTAGTAGATAAGCATCGCAATTTCTACTTCATGGAAATGAATACTCGCATCCAAGTTGAACATCCTATTACAGAACAAGTAGTGGATTATGATCTTATCCGTGAGCAAATTTTGGTAGCCGCTGGGGTGCCAATCTCAGGGAAGAACTACATTCCGCAATTACATTCTATAGAATGCCGTATCAATGCAGAAGATCCATACAATGATTTTAGACCTTCTCCAGGACGTATAACAAATCTACATGCTCCAGGCGGACATGGAGTTCGTATAGATACCCACGTATATAGTGGCTATATGATTCCTCCACATTATGATAGTATGATCGCCAAATTGATTACAACTGCTCAAACACGAGAAGAGGCAATCAATAAAATGAAAAGAGCTTTGGACGAGTTCGTTATTGAAGGTATCAAAACAACCATACCTTTCCACAGACAGTTAATGGACCATCCAGATTATTTATCTGGTAACTACACCACCAAGTTTATGGAAGATTTCGTAATGAATCCACCTGAACAGGATTAAGACAAAAAACTCTCAATATATTATTGAGAGTTTTTTTTATCCCAAAAATGATAGATCTACAATATTGGTTTCCTTACTTGTCGATAGAGCTATATGACTTTGTACATTACCCAAATATGGAAGTAGCGTCAGTTTAGTAATGATAAATTTTTCATAGGCTTCAATGTCCTCCACAACAAGCTTTAAAAGATAGTCAAATCCTCCACTTACACGATGGCATTCTACAACCTCCGGAAAGTCATTGATCTCCTTAACAAATTTTTCCAGGTAACTCCGCGTATGTCCTTGTAGTGAGATTGCAATAAATACCGTCTGCTTTAAACCTAATTTCTTATGATTTAGTAGAGCGGTGTAGTTTGCGATATAGCCTTCTTTTTCTAATTTCTTGATGCGCTCAAAAACGGGAGTTGTAGAAAGGCCTAGATTTTCGGCCATACTTTTTACGGTGCGATTTGAATTCACTTGCAGCAGTTTTAGAATGGAAATATCAGTCGGATCTAGTTTCATAGGCTCGTATTTTACTTATTGTAGTGGGTCGATAAAGTGTTTAAAGAATAAAAATACAGTAAATATGCTAAAATTAGTGATTTATTCTATAATTGGTGTTGAGGTTAGGTGTAACCTATGGTTTTGCTCATCTTTTTGTTATTTTTGAATTTGTCTCACTAAAGAAATGCTTCATGCCAATTAGCTCCCTCAAAATGCCCAAAATGGGCGAAAGTATCACAGAAGGAACCATCCTTAATTGGTTGGTTGCAGAAGGTCAACCCTTTGATGAAGGTGATATTTTAGTGGAAGTAGCTACCGATAAGGTAGATAATGAAGTCCCAGCTCCTTCAGCAGGGATTATGAAAAAGCATCTCTTTGAACCCAATGCGGTTGTAGAGGTGGGTGTAGACATCGCCCAGTTTGAAGCTGTAGAAAGCACGACCTCTGCTAAGACATCAGTTGCCCCTGCCCCTGCTAGCTCAAGTCGGCCTACAAAGACCACAACTAAACCTACACCTTCGAAGGAGCGCCCCAAAACTCAACAATCAACTGCATTTTTTACGCCTAACGAGAACTTTTTTGTGAGTCCGCTTGTAGATAGTATCGCTCGAAAGCACCATATCTCCTATGAGGAACTCACCCGTATTACAGGTACAGGTAAAGATGGCCGATTGCGTAAGAGTGACGTAAGTTTATATATTGAAAATGGAAGGCCTTTTCAGTTTTCACAATCAGTAGCCCAACCAGATCCAACCGCTTATCGAATTCCGCAATTGGATCTCGATAAGGGAACTGGCAAGATTGTAGAAATGGATAGAATGCGTCAAATGATCGCAGATCATATGGTGTACAGTAAGCATACGAGTCCGCACGTGACTGCTTATGTAGAAGCCGATATGACAGAAATAGTGGCCTGGCGCAATGCAAATAAGCTTGCCTTTTTAGAGAAGCACGGACAAAAACTCACTTTCACGCCATTGTTTGTGGAAGCTGTCGCGAAAGCTGTCGCAGATTTTCCACTCATCAATGTGTCTGTTGATGGTAAGAACATCATCGTCAAAGAAGATATTAATATAGGAATGGCTACTGCCTTGCCTTCAGGAAATTTAATTGTTCCAGTCGTCAAAAATGCAAATCAGAAGAGTTTGCTAGAAATAGCGAGCGAAGTGAATCGCCTATCTGGCTTAGCGCGTGAAAATAAATTGAAGGGCGATGATATTAAGGGCAGCACCTTTACAATTAGTAATGTAGGAACCTTTGGCAGTGTCATGGGAACTCCAATTATCAATCAGCCAGAGGCGGCAATTCTCGCTACGGGAAAAATAAAAAAGCGCGCCGAAGTAATGGAAAGACCCGAAGGAGATACCATTGAAATTCGCCAAATGATGTATCTCTCTTTGAGTTTTGATCACCGTATAGTTGATGGTTATCTAGGAGGTAGTTTCCTAAGACGCATCGCCGATTATTTTGAGCAATTTGATGCCAACCGCGGTATCTAGAACATATACAGTGCATCTCAAGAATTGAGTGTGCTTAGAAGTTTATTTAAAACACTGCCGATCATGAATATTAGTATAGAACGAACAAAACATTCGAAATTAGATCAAATTGATTTTGATAACATCCCATTAGGTCGGACGTTTACAGACCATATGTTTATTTGTGATTATAATGACGGACAATGGCAAAACCCTCGAGTAACACCTTTGGAATTGATTCCAACACATCCAGCAGCCATGGCATTACATTATGGTCAAGCTATTTTTGAAGGGATGAAGAGTACGCTTTCCTGCCTACCGGACAGGCAGGCGCGAAATTGCGAACCTTTACTATTTCGCCCTAATGAAAACGCAGTTCGCTTGAATATGAGTGCAGAACGCATGGGAATGCCAGCATTTCCTGAGCAGCTTTTTGTAGATGGATTAAGAGCTTTAGTCGATCTTGAAAGAGGTTGGATTCCACCGCAAGATGGAAGTGCCCTTTATTTGAGACCTTTCATGTATGCCGATGAGCCTTTTATTGGAATGCGTGCTGCTACCAGTTTTAAATTTATTGTCATCGCTTCGCCTGCGGGACCTTTCTTTAGTAAACCAGTGAAGCTATGGGCAGAGCGTAATTATATTCGTGCAGCGGCTGGAGGAACAGGAGAAGCCAAAGCCGCAGGAAACTATGCAGCTGCGATTCGCCCTACAGAGATAGCCAAGTCCAAAGGCTATGATCAAGTACTTTGGTTAGATGCCAATGAACATAAATACATCCAGGAAGTTGGAACGATGAATATCTTCTTTAAGGTTTCTGGAAAGTTTATTACACCACCTTTGGATGGTTCTGTCCTACATGGGATCACACGTAAAAGTGTGATTGACCTTTTAAAACACAAAGGATTTGAAGTGACCGAACGGCCTATCACAATTGATGAAATTCAAGAAGCGGCAACCAATGGAAGCTTAGAAGAGGCTTTTGGTACTGGAACTGCCGTCGGGATTGCCTATATTCAAGAAATTGGTGTAGATGATGAAATCATAAAAGTATCAGAAGAACATCCTGTGGGTTGGGATCTGAATGATACCCTGAATGGGATAAAAACTGGAAAGCTAGAAGATATCTTTGGGTGGATGGTTCCCGTAAATAGTGCGGCATTGGTCTAATTGATGATCTCATAGAAATACAAGAAAATTGCTCATAGTATGATGAAGAAAATTTTTACTGTCCTATTCATTTTAGTTAGTACTATTTCATGGACACAAGACAATCCTATTTTTGATAGGCTACAGGCAATACATAATAATGGCATTACCTTTTACAATATAGATGGCTATACAATTAGCAGTCAGACCTTGAATTATCCTTTTACGGAAAAGGGATTAAAGAAAGTGTATCGTAAATACTCCATCAAAAAGGACCAAATTAAAACGAAAGACCAGCAATTGTCCTATCAAAATTATAAGGTGGTCAATGAGGAGAATATTACAAACGGCATCGTTCAAAACAATTCCTATTACTTTATAGAAAATAAAGAGCAACGAATCACAATCATTCAATTTAGCGCGATAAATAAGCGCGATACCGATTTCGAACATAGCCTAATTCAACCCATCATTGAAAACACTATCCCTGAAGAAAATTATAATTCGGCTATCATAGATAGTATCAACTTTGCAGGTAGGAAAATTAAATTAGGCTCAAATTGTAATTGGACCAATGTAAACTCTGTTCAATGTCCGTATTACGGACAAATGAATTGGTCGGTGCACGCAGAATTAGAAGATGCAAAAAATACAGTGAACCAACAGTTGGAGGTCACAAAATCAAGAAAAAATGGCAAAGTACTTTCTGAAGAAATGGTGGATATCATTTTTGAAGGAACCGAAACCACAGCCAAAAAAGTGATCTATGATTTTACGGGTATTACTTCGCTCTTAGCCAGCGCTTCCGGTGGAAAAACATTGACCATCTATTATGTCGCTGCAGAGGTGAGGGGGAATTCAGTGAGTTGTGTTATGAGTTTTTGGAATAATGACACCCTAACAGAAAACGGACTATCTCCTTTATTGGAAGAAGTGATGCAATTTAAAAATGACTAAGATTACTAAAGATACTTATCGAGGATAGGAATGGATCTTTTATAAACGGCAACATAAATATGAATACCAAAACATTAAAAAAAGGCTTTCAAAATCTAGTGACTGCAAAGGCGATGACAGAATTGTTTGAAGCCAACTTCAAAGCGGTTTCAAAATACGTGCATGCTACGAGTCGGGGTCACGAAGTGATTCAAACTGCAATTGGAATGCAGCTCAAACCACAGGATTATGCCTTTCCTTATTACCGAGATGACTCGATGTTACTCGCTATAGGTATGACACCTTACGAGTTGATGTTACAGGTATTTGCCAAAGCTGATGACCCATTTTCGGGTGGGCGTACTTATTACTCACATCCAAGTTTAAAGGATGATGACAAACCAAAAATTCCGCATCAAAGTTCAGCGACTGGGATGCAGGCCATTCCTGCAACAGGTGTTGCCTTAGGATTTGCTTATAAAGAAAGCTTAGGTAGTAAAAGTGAAATTGCAAAAGAGGTTATCAAAGACCAACCCTTTGTGGTGTGTTCCTTAGGAGATGCATCTGTCACCGAAGGAGAAATCGCCGAGGCGTTTCAGATGGCTGCCTTAAAGCAGTTACCCATCTTATATCTAGTACAGGATAATGGGTGGGACATTTCAGCAAATGCGGCCGAAACCCGTGCCCAAGATGCTTTTGAATATGCGCAAGGATTCCACGGACTTGAGGCGGTTACTATTGATGGAACCGATTTTGAAGAGAGTTACAATACACTACAAGATGTCATTCATACGATCCGAACAGAGCGACGTCCGTTTTTGGTGCACGCTAAAGTGCCCTTATTAAATCACCATACTTCCGGGGTACGGATGGAGTGGTATCGCGATGATTTGGAAGAAGCTCGTAGTCGGGATCCCTATCCAAAAATGGTTAAGCTCCTACTTGAGAATGGTTTTTCACAAGGCGATCTAGATGAGCTGGAAGCTTTCGCGAAAGCGCAAGTCCAAAAAGATTTTGAGAAAGCACAACAGGCCGATGATCCTAAACCAGAGGATTTATTTAGCCATGATTTTGCACCTACACCAATTACCGAAGAAGCAGGGGTGCGTTCGCCCAAAGATGCAGAGCCGGTCGTAATGGTAGACTGTGCGCTTTTTGCAATTGAAGAACTTATGCAGAAACATCCTGAATGTTTGATGTATGGGCAAGATGTAGGCGGAAGATTAGGGGGTGTATTTAGAGAAGCAGCTACTTTGGCGCAGAAATTTGGTGATAACCGTGTCTTTAATACGCCCATCCAAGAAGCCTTTATTGTAGGATCGACAGTGGGAATGAGTGCTGTAGGTTTAAAGCCTATCGTTGAAGTACAATTTGCCGATTATATCTGGCCTGGGCTAAACCAACTTTTCACGGAAGTGAGCAGAAGTTGTTATTTGAGTAATGGAAAATGGCCGGTCTCTATGATATTAAGAGTGCCTATAGGAGCCTATGGTTCTGGAGGGCCGTACCATTCTTCATCTGTGGAGAGTATTGTGACTAATATACGCGGACTTAAAATTGCCTATCCTTCAAATGGTGCCGATTTAAAAGGCTTGATGAAGGCTGCTTACTATGATCCTAATCCAGTAGTTATTTTAGAACATAAAGGGTTGTATTGGTCCAAAGTAAAAGGCACTCAAGGGGCGACCTCTGTTATGCCAGATGAGGATTATGTATTGCCATTTGGAAAGGCGTGGGTCTTACAAGAAATTTGGAAGAAGGAAGATGTGGAGACTATTTCGATCATTACGTATGGAATGGGAGTTCATTGGGCAATGAATGCTAGCGCTGAATTGGGCATGCAGGATCAGATTGAGGTTATTGATCTTCGAACACTACATCCTTTAGACTATGAGACCGTTTTCAAGTCTGTCAAAAAATGCGGAAAATGTTTAGTGGTAACTGAAGAACCTTCGGATAATGGATTTAGCCGCGGACTACAAGGCCGGATCCAAGAAGAATGTTTTAGGGAGTTGGACGCGCCAGTGATGCTTATAGGATCTGAAAATATGCCAGCGATTCCTTTGAATAGCATTTTAGAAGAAACGATGATTCCGAGTACGGAGAAGGTAAAGGAAAAAATTATTCAGCTTTTGGACTATTAATAAATTATGTTAAATAAAAAACCCTTATTTTGCTATGAATATTATAAAAATTTTTAATAACTCTTTTGTTTTGAATCATTTCGGCCTTTGAAAGTCAAGGGTCAATTCACTAATACTAAAAATTTAATCCTCAAATTATGAAGAAAATTACATTTATAGCCTGCCTTTGTTGGTTGGTTACATCCTTTGGTCTGTTAAATGCCCAGACAATGACATTTGATACCGGGGCTTCAGAGACTGGTTTCACATTTTCACAGTGGCAAGTAATAACATCAGGAACAATTGCTCCAGTAAGTACGACTATTCCTGCAGTTATTACGAAAGATACAGGCACTTGGAATGCAACGAGTATTGATATTACTTTTGCTGGAGGAAATACGTACACCGTAACCTCTAATCTAGGGGACACCCAAAGTTTTACAACTAATATTGGTACTATTAATCTTGTTGGATTTACTGGTATCACCTCCCTGTCCTTTGTAAGGACTGCTGGTGGTGGAGCTTCACCAGATTTTGATAATTTGGCATACACTGTTGGTTCTGCTTGTACTGATCCAACTATACCCACGGTAACGGCAACTTCGCCTATATGCCCTGGCGCGTCTACCACTTTGACTATAACCGGAACATTGAATGATGCAACAGCATGGAATGTGTATTCTGGTAGTTGTGGAGGTACTTTTGTGGGAACAACGACAACAGGAACATTTAACGTGACACCACCTACCGGTACAACTACCTATTTTGTGCGTGGAGAAGGAGGATGTGTTACCCCAGCAGGCTGTGGGTCTGTAATGGTGACAGCTCAAGATACAACGGCACCAGTAATTACGTGTCCTGCAGATGTTACTATTGAATGTAACACGGATGATACTCCAGCAACAACAGGTTCGGCAACAGCTGTCGATAAC
>TARA_R110002051_G_scaffold325757_1_pt1 | contig 27980 bp, 21 predicted proteins | sample TARA_R110002051 | Tara Oceans TARA_R110002051 (sample SAMEA4397023) | marine metagenome | biome: Polar Biome; feature: [MES] marine water layer (ENVO:01000295) within the mesopelagic zone...; material: water (ENVO:00002006), including particulate matter (ENVO:01000060) such...
ATTTGTTCTATTCTATTCATTGTATTTTTTTGCTTGCATATAACGGTATTGTATATGAAACGTAGCGTGTAAAAAGACGCTAAATTTTCGGATTATGCACGAGCCGAATTTTTAATTTTTATCTTTAACTTTCTTTTTGTAAATATACAAAATTAAAAATTTGGCGGACTTTGCAAATAAACAAAAATCTCTCGGAAAGCCTGTAATAGCTATGTTTTATATACGTTGTTAGGCAACGTTATTATTCCGTACTGTTCTTTTTTATTAAATCTAATACGAAATTCATTTGTACGTCCTTTTGGTTCAAATAATCCTCAAAAGTTTGCTTTACTTCAAAGTCAGGAATAATTCCTCTGTTATATAGTTGATTTTCTTTTTTCGGAACATATTGTTCCAAATTTACGATAGAAAATGAGGTTGAAATTTTAGATTTTGGAAGAATATAAGTAAAAGGTGTATGTCCATTGTGTCCATAATATCCACCCATTGTTTCCTCTCCAATGACAGTTGTATTACTATTTCCAGCTACCATTGAAGCAAATAAACTTCCTGCTGAAGCAATTCTTGGGCTTATAAGAAGATATATTTTTCCTTTAAATGCTTGCTTGTTAGGTGTTCTTACTTTATGGTCTTCGCTTAAAGGACCTTGATAAAAGCGATTTTCTTTTTCTATATAAAATTCTTTTTGAAACCATTTGTTAAATTTGCCAACGCCTAAAAACCTCAAAAATGACGGCACTTTACTCTCTATATATTTTAAATGTGGTATTTTTTTAAAACTTATCCAAGCTTGCTTATTCTCTGAAAAATTTCGGTCGGTCAAATAAGAGTATGTTACTAAATCATTTGGGTCAGTTCCGCCACCATTGTAGCGTACATCTACAATTAAATTTTTTATTTCATTTTGTTTTATAGTTGTAAAAATACTATCTAAAAATGAAACATATTTTAGATGTCTTTGGTCTTCTTCGTTTCCCATTCCAAAGTCATTAATGGTTAAAATTCCGGTAGACTTGTCAATTGATTTATAACTGTAGATTTCATTATCGTTCCAATCTTTATAATTTACTTCATCGTATGGTTTTGAAAATCTGTTTTTTGCATTTGCATAATAGTTTTTATAATCAATGCTTTTTACGGTTATTTCGTCTGTTTCATCTGACTTGTTTTCTTTATATTTTACCGAAAATGTTTCTGTTATACCATATTTTAAACGATAATATTTACTAAAACTGTAATTTAAACCTATTCGCTTTCCTGTTTTATTTATTCCGTCCGTAGTATAGTATTTGTAGAGATTTTTTACAATATTCTCAATTTTTTCATTGTTTATTGATATGATTTCAGAACCTAAAGGAATTTTTCCTTTTTCAAAATTAATAATCCATTTTCCATCAATCCATTTTATTGGATATGGAAAATAACCTTTTTTTTCAGTTCTTAAAGATTCATTTAATTTTTCAGGTATAGATGTATCGTTATGTAGACTACCTTCAAAATCTGTTAGCTGTAAAATAATATTATAAAAATCACGATAAGTAGAAGATTTATCAATTTGGTTATCTGCCCAATTATAAATGCTATCGATTTCTTGACTTGTACGATATTTGTATAATCCAGAATTTGTTGTTACTCTTATTTTTTTAAACACTTCTAAATCTTTTCGCATCTTTTTCTGTGAAAAAGGGTCATCTATGGATTGTGCAAAAATTACATTTGATATAATACAAAAGAGAAGAGAGAAATATGATATTTTTTTCATTTGGGTTTGAAATTTTTCCAAATGTAATGAGGAAATAATATTGGCACTTGTATAATGTTGGCAATTATAATTTTTTAATAATGCTTTGTTGGTAATTTTTAGGTGAAATTCCAACAAAACGTTTGAACGTTTTGGAAAAATGTGCCAAGTCTGTAAAATTGTATTGATACGCTATTGCTGTAAGTTCTGTTTGCTGATTAATTAACTTTTTGCTTGAAAATACTTTTTTCATCAATATGTAATTAATTGGTGACATCCCTGTTGATGTTTTGAATTTTTTAGCAAATCCAAATTTATTAATGTTCGCAATTTTTGATAGTTCGTTTAGACTAAATTTGTCGTAAATATGAGTTTCAATGTAGTTGTTAATTTGCTTGAAACTATTTAAATTTAATTCAGAATATTCATTTTCGTTTTCTTGAGAGTAGGATTTTAACTTGCTAATAAATTGTCGTAAATAAAATTCGATATTTTGAGTTTCCTGTTTGTCAATAGCATTTTTAAGTTTCACAAATAAATTGTTAGCATTTTTACTCTTTATGTTTCTATTAATAAATTTGATGTTTTTTCCATTTAATATATTTTTCATTAATTGATTTGGAATGTAAATAGTATCAAATTTCAATTGATTTTTTTTGTCAAATAAAGGATTAGAATGTATTTCGTAGGGATTAGTTATTGATATAGTACCAGCTTCACTGAAAAGGCTTTGATTTTCAAAATCAATTTGTTCAATTCCTTTATGTATTAGTGAAATACAAAACGTTTCGTGAAAGTGTTTCGGAAATTCCGTTGTTTGGTTTTCTATAGTTATATATTCTAAATCATCTAAAATCATTCTTGTTTTCTCGATGTTTTTTTAATGTTGCCTAACAACTGTATAAACACAATTGTAGTTATTTCCTTTTTATATAGTTTCCAAGAACAATTACTTACAAACGACTACAATTAATTCCTGTCGTTTGTAAACACTTGTTGTCGTTCTCCCCTACAATATCCCAACAATCTACTTCTCCACCAAATATGGACCTAAAATAGGGGTATCTACCCCAAGATTTTTACGGGTTTACGTAAAAAAAAGGGGATATACCACTTTAAAATGTAATTAGTTGTTGGTTGTTAGTTGTTGGTCTTTAGTCTTTGGTTGTTAGTCTTTGGTGTTTGGAATTTGGAATTTGGAATTTGGAATTTGGTCTTATGCTTCTAAATCGAAGCTTCTAGACAGGCAATGGGAATTGGCGGAGTCCTTTTAAAATATTATTATACACAGCAAGCTTTTTAGTTGGCTTTTGCTGTAGTATAAGCATGAAGATTGTATGATGACAATGGGGTGAGATAAGCTTAAAAACTGTCCTGAGTACATCGACAAGCTCAGCATAGCATTTATTGTAGGAGACGTGGATATAACCTCAGTGCTTTGTTGTGCTTTCGTTATTTATTTTTTAATTCCTTTTCAATCATTCTAATTAAATTACTCACTCTTTCATTAGCATCCCTTGTATTGCTACCTACATAGCCCATAGTAATTCCTCTAAAACGAACAGTTTCTTGAAATATTAAATCTTCAATTAATAAGGTGTAGTTATAAGGAACCGCATGAAACCACCTTTCCATTTTTAATCTTGTTGTTAATACGGGAGCTATCATTGTGTTAAAGTTGTCTTTAGACATCTGATCTTCAGTTTTTTCTACAAGTTTATATGAAATGCCATATAGATTGGTGAGAGCAATCCGGATACTATCATTTTTGATTAAATTAAAGCCTATTGATTTTAAGTTATCATAGGCAGAGGTATTATAGGTTGCAATTCCATGGGTGTAAATATTTCCATAATGATTGGCAAGTGAATCGTGCCAAGGTATTTTTTGCTCTAGCGTTTTGTTAATTATTCTTGCTGATTTTTCGACTCTTTCATACCGATGTGCATTTATCGCATTATCTATAGAGTCTTTGCGCAAATTTGTTAACAGCTCCTGCAACATTTTTTTTTCTTGACCAGCTCTTACATTTGTCTCATTCCAATTATTAATTTGAAGAGCAATTAAAATTCCAATCACTACAAGAATAATTTCTCCGATGGCATACAGCAAGTACTTCGAAAACTTGCCTCCCTGTCCGGAAGGCAGTTTTTCAGAAATTAATTTTTGCCGGATACGTCTAAAGAATTTGATCATATTCATTTCCCGAGAAAGCGGGAATCTTATTGGTGAGTATTGCCAAAGCGAAAGGTTTATTCGAAGGATTTGCCTTTGAAAAATTATTAATATTTAACAATGACTCATAATAATACAACTTTTAAAAGCCGGATTCTCGCCAAATTTCATTTCCCCTCCCGAAGCGTCGGGAGGGGAAATGCTTTTTCGCAGGCTTTATCATAAAGGGAATACAAATTAATTAGTCCTTGATTAAAATAGACCCAAGGATTAAGCAAAACGATTATTCGCCGACTTCAATGTATTAATTTCTAAACCGCAAACAAGCTGCCTTACAATTTCACGCCTATCCCAAATGCAAACCGGATCCCATCTTCTCCTGTAAAAAGACCAAACTGTCCTGACATCATCTCTACCGCATTAATCCAAAATCCACCACCATAATCATTGTGCCAACGATCGCTGTCTTCTCCGTCATTCCACACACGCCCTACATCTCCTCCTCCGTAAATACCAATTTGGATAGGTAGTAAGCCAGTTTTCATACGGTTAAAGCTATATCTAATATCTCCACTCGCCACAAAAGATGATTCTCCTGTAAAGCGTTCGTTTCTATAACCTCGTAGGCCATTTCGGCCTCCAATGGCAGCCGCTTGGTAAAACTCAAAGGAGTCACCTACATTTACTTGTCCTTGAAAAAGCGTTTTTAATACGAGCTTTTTATTTCGCGTAAGCGCATTGTAAAACCCTAAACTTGGCAGTATATATCCATAAATTCTATCGGTATCATCCAAGTTCACCTTAGACCCCACCTTTAATTTAAAGTCCATTCCCGTGCTTGGGTTGGCTGGATTATCGGCATTCAAATAAGCATAACCTCCTTCAACTCCTGCAAAGGTTTGTCCTTCAAAATAATCAGGTGTAGGAGCGATAAAATCATTAGTGATAAAACGATTTGCGCTCTCCTGTACTTCTACAAATTGTATCATACTTTTTATATGAAATACACTTCCAAAAGTATCGTCATGCTGCGCGCCAATATCAAAGGAATAATTTCCTGTACGCACACGGTTGTAATCGAGACCAAGTGTATCATCAAGATTTACACTCTCATTACTCAGCCCAAAAAAGTTACGGGCATAACTCTCATTAGTCGCTCTTCCGCCCAATACGAGATCCCATTTACCAAAGGCATTTGAGAAATTTCCTTGGTAACTCATATCAAAGCCTTGCGTGGCAAAATAATAGCCAGCCTTAAACAAATGCTTTCTGTAAAATGGATCATTTTTAAAACCTTTGACCGTATAGGTATCTTGAAGACCTATAAAAAATCCATCGTCCGGATTGGCGCCTAAAGACGGCAAAATCGTATTGGTTTTGACAATTCCCTTATTAAAATCATAGGTATTATGTACATAGATATTTGACTTCTTGATATTGGCGCTACCTGCTTTTACATAGGTATTCGGCTTGGTTTTATGTTCGTGAATTTTCACCTTTCGCCCATCTTCAATTGTGTACACATCGTTATTTTGACCTCCAATAATACGGGTGAAAATAGGCTTCTTTCCTTTTCCGCTTACGCGAAAAGTATCATCATCATCCAGTCCGTAAATCCATATTTCTTTGGTAATATCCTTGCTCATCAAACGGTCGACGAATGGTTTTTGAACCTCCCCATCTTTGATACGCGAAATTTGAACACGTGTCCCAGCATCTTCTCTAGTGATTTCAAAATGATCATCCTTGTCGGTTCCTTTTAGAATTACCAAACTATTGAGGTGTTCATAATAGCGTTGCGCAATATCACCTAGGGTTTGACGTCTTGCTTTTAAATCTGCCTTCACACCATCCAATTGGGTATTTTGAGTTTCTTTTGGTAAGGCTTCAAAGGCTTTGTCAATAGCAGCATCCGAAAGATTCTCCATGATATACTGAGCCTCCCGTTGCCAATCGGCTTGCGTAGAATTAGGCAATAATGCACGATCTAATTTAATCCCTGCGATATTGATCCACTTAATATCTTTGAGCTCCTCGCTATAGGTTTGGAACTGCTTTGCTGGTGGAATTAAGGTCTTAATCAAGCCTAAGAATCCGCCATCATAATTTGAAAATACCTGATCGCGATCCCTAGGAATCGGGCGATAGACAATCTCATCATCACTCTTATCAAAACGAGACCAACGCCATTGATCGGCATGTCTGTCCCAATCGCCTAAGAGCATATCAAATAAACGGGCACGAATAAAAGAGCCTTCATCTAATTGATACTTTTCATCCTTGCGTAAATTTTCTAATAGGTCTGAAGTACTTTCGATCGCATCTGGATTTCCAAAAGAGGCAACATCTACAAAGCCATCATCTGGTCGTTCTTCAATAATATAAAGCTCGTCTCCATAGGTTTCGTTATACTTTCCTAAGGCAGGATGCTTAGGCATCCAAACCACTTGCGGATTGGTATGATACACCCCTATAGCATCTGATAAATCTCCTATCGCCAAACTGGCAAAGGGATGACTGGACGTATAAAAATCAAGTATTACATCTTCGGTGAATGTATCCCTGAATTCATCTTGTATAAAATTATCCTTAAACACTACAGATTGTAAAAACTGCACGGCACTTTTCTTCACGGCACGTAAAGCATAGTTTTTATCGTCTTTGGTAACTAATCTCAAGGAGCGGGTTTGGTGCCCTCCTCCTTTTCGATCTACACGCATGCCTCCCATGAGAGTATCAAGGGTAATAACGGGTACTTTAATTTGAGTTCCATAAATCTCACGATAGTGATCTCCCCAAAAGCGTTGGTGAGAAGAAGAAACCGCAGTGGCTTCCTTCGTATAAACACTCGCCATTTTTTCAGGCGCAAAAGTCGTAGATAAGCCTGAGGTATCAAAAATAGGATCGGCTTTGTGAACCTGAGTCTGAAAAACTTCTTTAGGCTCCCCATTTTCAACTGAGAAATATCGTACCTGTGAAGAACCGTCTTTCAATACGTCCAAAACCGCAAATCCTTGTCCGCCATAGGCAAATAAGCCATCTTGACCCAGTTTTACTGGCGTTGCTTTGGAGCCTGCTCCACTGACAATTTGTTTGATGCCGTCATGTTCAATGTATTGTAGACTACGCTCATGACCAGAAACAATAATGGCTTTTTTAGTGTCGACAGTCAATGTTGCCAATCGCTTCATTAGTTGATTATAGCGCGGACTGTAACGATCCTGGGTAGAAACACCTCCTTGGTAACGCACTTGCGATATAAGACTTGCTACTCCAGGTAATGGGATGTAATTATTAAATGGAAATAATTGCTTCTTGGCTGGTAAAAATCCTCCGTGTTCGCCATTGGTAAACATCGGGTGATGCATGGCAATAATAATTGTCTTTTCATTGTTCTTTTTGAGTTCGCCCTCAATCTCCAGAAAGAATCCTGTTCGTGTTTTAATATCACACTCGTCATTCATGGTTGGGTGCTTATCCCAATTAGACAAATACCACTGCGTATCTATCACCAACATCACAATATCTTCAGTCACATCTATTTTTTCTAACGGACAGCCTTTTTCTGGTTGGAAAGCATCATTGTTATCTAAAGCCTTTTCAATAAAATCCTCTTGACGTTTTAAATCTTTCAAGCCATCACCCCACCAATCTTGGTTGCCGGGAATAAAAATTGCAGTGCCATCTAAGTTTTTTACGGCATCTAGTTGTACTTGAAGATTATGCTCTGCGGCTTCACGATTTTTATCCTTCTTAGAAGGCAAGCCACGATCATAGACATTTCCTCCTAAAAAGACGGCATAATCTCCTTTGGAACCATTGGCGTCAATATATTTTTCAAGGGCAATAAGCGCCTCTGTAGATTTCTTAGGGCTAGCGTCACCTGCATCACCAATAAGGTAAAATGATTTTTCTATTTGCTTGCGCGAAATTGCGGACGGGTTTAAGCCTTCGTCTTCAGCAATTTGAAGACCATAGGTAGCACAGCTACTACATATTAAGAGTAAAATGAAATATGAGAGGATAAATTTTCTATTCATAAGTAAATTTTAATGTAATTTTAGATCAAATCTCTGAAAAGTAAACTCTATGTCGACCTTAGTTGAAAAAACTGACACCTTTGTCTCCACCTTACTTGAGAAACAACTTCCAAGTTCCTGTGTATATCACAACTATGTGCATGCGAAGCGCGTATATAAAAGTACGAAAGAAATCGCGGAACACTCTAATTTAGATGAAGCAGATACTGAAGCGATTTTAGTAGCGGCTTTATTGCACGACATAGGATATGTAGAAGGACGTGAAAACCATGAGGAAGCCTCTGTAAAAATTGCGACCCCTTTTCTTGAAGAGCAAGGAGTTTCTGAAGAAACTATTGCGACTATAGCACAAGCGATACGCGCCACAAAAATTGATGTCACTCCAGAGAGCGAACTAGACAAAATCCTTAGAGATGCTGACGCTTCCCACTTTGGAAAGGACTATTTTGAAGAGGCAAGTGAATTTTTACGTCAGGAATTGAGCAATCAAAAGGTCGCAGATTACACCTTAGAAGATTGGCGTCTCTGCAATATCAAGATGTTTACCAAACAACATGAGTATTTTACCGACTACGCCATTAAAAACTGGAAACCTATAAAAGACAGTAATCTCAAAGAAATGAAGGCGGAGCGTAAAGAGATTAAAAAAATAAAAAAGAAAGAGAAATTAAAGGCAAAATTTAAGGATGAAAGCCCTGAAAAGGGAGTGCAATCCATGTTTCGCATAACCCTGAGAAATCATATTAAGCTCAGTGATATTGCAGATACCAAAGCCAATATCCTGCTCTCGGTAAATGCTATTATTATTTCGCTGGCCTTATCCAATTTAATTCCCAAACTAGATAATCCAGATAATGGATACCTTATCATCCCTACCATTACCTTGGTGATTTTTAGTGTGATCTCAATGTCGCTCTCTGTTTTGGCAACTCGTCCCAATGTTACTGAAGGAAAATTCACCAGAGAAGATGTTGAACAAAAGAAAGTAAACCTCCTATTCTTCGGAAATTTTCATCAAATGGAATTGTCTGAATTTGAATGGGCCATTCAAGAAATGATGCAGGATAAAGAATATATCTATTCTGCCCTTACCAAGGATCTTTACTTTTTAGGAAAGGTCTTAGACCGTAAGTATAAAATCTTACGTTTCACCTACACTGTATTTATTATTGGTATTATTTTATCTGTGATCTCCTTTGCAGTCTTTTTCAAGGTACAAGATCCAGTAGAAATAGGGAACATTATCAAAGATGCCACCTTGACTAATTAATTGCTGATTTCAGCCATTAGATCGTCGTAGGTGTAGTATTTCTTTTCCTCCCCTTCCTTTTTCTTGTAAAGTACTTCCACGCGAAGAGCTTTTAGTCCCGTTACAGCTTGAAGGTCTTGTAATTCGAGAACTTCTACGCTATCCCCTAGGTATTTCTTGGACTGTAGGAATTTGATGTATTGCATATATTCCTGTTCGTCTTCCTGCTGACTATACACAATAGTAATCTTCCCTTTCTGCGTGATACGTTGTTTGGTGCCTTTAATAAAGGCCTTGTCAACACGTTTTTTTACGATTTCATAGCGAGCATTATAGGTACCATCTACATCAAAACGTTTTTCATCCATACGGAAACGCACAGATAGAGAGCTATTAAATACTAAGATCATAGAAGCCACTTCTAAAGGATGCGGCAGCTTTCGCGACAGTTTATAGTGCTCATTTTCCATTTCGCACATTACCTGCAATTGCCATAATCTCAAATTGTAGAGGTAGATTTTATTGAAATTGTCTTCCCTTGTAATTGATTCTCCGATGTACATATTGTGTTCAACACCATCGGTTTTAAAGCGTTCAAAGAAATGTGGATATGTCTTTTGAGCAGATCTCTGTTTTTTATCTAGAACCGCCGCCATACGCTTATTGATAATCATCACTGATTGATCATAGGCTTTTCTGTGTTCGTAAATGGAACGCGTATCTATCTCTAACCGTTCTCTATAGTCGAAAATCAAGTTCCGTAAACCTTCAGTTTTTTGTTCTAAATGGTCAAATAGCGGGTGCATGTCATGAGTGAAGAAGTCATATATTTTACGTTCACTGTCAACAAGCAATTGTTTATTCAAGCTTTCTATAAAGGTTTCGATTCTAAAAAGAACCTCTTCATAAATAGGAATTTTTTCAACTGCCAGGGCTTTAGAAATTATTTTCTTTGACAGTTTTAATTGCAATAATAAATCTTCTTTTACAGCAATATTACGTGCATCAGAAGAGCCTTTAATGTCTATTTGTCCAAAAAGAGGGTATACATCTTTAAAGATAATATCCCTAAAAGACACCTCGGTCTCTCCTTCAGATTGAGCAGTGACAAGTCGTTGTGCTTCTAAACGAAATTTCCAGTACACACTTGGGTGAATGGATGTACACTCGTTTTGAATTATTACTTCCAGCTCGTTTTCTGTCAACTCCTTAGCATTCATAATTGAATCCACGAGAAATGGCATCACGTCCAGCAATTTATTGGCATTGATACTATTTAAATCGTGTTTATTAGGAGAGACAATCTCCAGTAAACCTAAGAATTCGTTACCATTAATAACAGGAGCGAGAATGATACTCCCTATATTTTGTTCTAATAAGTTTGTATAAAAAGGAACCGAAGTATCATAGGCATGGTATTTTGCCACATCTGAAACTGCAAAGAATTCTTTATCTAAAAATATGGTTTGATAAGAGCCAGTACACAAGGCATCCTTACAATAGGCACTTGCCGTTTCTTTGCCTAAGACAAAGCTTCCTACGTTTTTATCTGGAGTTCGTTCAAAGCGTTCTTCCTCTGCATTATAGTCAGAGAAGCCAATTTTTAACTCTTTAAGATAAAAAATAGAACGAAAAATATCTTCAAAACCTCTGATAAAGGTACCGTCTGATTTGTCGTACTTGAGTAAACTTGTTTTAAAATCTGATAAGGAAACATCGGTAGTGGCGTCGTAGAGATTTGCCAACACAAAACCTTTAAAAATCCAGCTTCGTGGCGGAATCTTTTCTTTCCACATATCGATATTATCAAAATTATCAAGAAGTTCTGCTACTACTTCTTTTGTAATCTCTGGGGCATTGGGGCCAGGGCTTATTTGAACATAATCGCCATTATAGAGCATTCTATAATGTTTCATTATTCCCATGGCATTTGGAATCTCATAAAAGAAAGGACGTCGAAAATCGATATTATACCCTAATTGCATCAAAATGATACTACAACCCATGATATAGTTATAATCTTGATTGAAATTACTAATCACAGGCTGGAAACCAGGACCCGCGTTTTCAATGATCTTTGTATAGCGTTTTGTAGCCTTAATAATGCTTTCATTGAAAGGCAGGACGGCTATTTTAATTTCGTTATGAGTTAGAATTTCTGAAAACAAATCGGCGAGAAGATCGTCTATTTGCGGCTTGTACTTTTCGAGTTGAGCGGGAGAATTAAGGCCATCGATTAAGGCTGGATGCTGGGCAGCGATGTCTATAACGCGCAGGGCTCTATCTTTAAGAAGTTGATCCCCCGACTTTAGATGTTCTTTATAATTATTTATTAGCTTCTCAAAGCTAATATTAATTTGCATTGGAAAATCTTCATGTAAAAACGCCATATCCCATTCCTTTAAATTCCTTACCCCAATAAGGTATCTCTGCTACCTCCGACCTATATTTTAACGTCTTATTAGACGTTAAATATGTATTTTTGTTACTCAAATTTACAATAATTATGAGAAGAATCATTTTCACTTTAACTGTCCTTAGTATGTGCGCATGCTCTACGGAAGAAGGAAATACTATTAAAGGAACTGCTCAAGGCCTTGCAGATGGTACCGAAGTGTACCTACAAGAACTAGGTTCAAACAATAAAATGGTCGCTCTTGACACTGCTATCGTGGCGGGAGAGCGTTTTCAATTTTCTAAGCCTCTTGTAGGTAAAAACAAATTGAATATACTTTCAACTTCAGAAAACAATGGAAGACTACTCCTTATTCAAGATGGCGAGCCATTAACTATCATCCTATATAGAGATAGTATTGCCGCTTCCCTTCTGGAAGGGAGTGCAGAGAACGAACTCTTTTACAGTTATGTGAAAGGCAATAGAGAGCGCAATGCCAAAAAAGTTGCACTCACTCAGGCTTTACAGCAAGCACAGAGAGAGACCGACGGGGTAATGGTAGATCAACATACAGCAGCTATCAAACAAATAGACTTAGATTTTATCTCTGAGAAAAAAGCTTTGATTGAAAATAATAATGAGTCTATGGTGGCAATCATGGCACTTTCTGATTTGATAAACGCCAAAGTACTCAAGGTGGATGAAACAGAACGTTATTTTAAAGGCCTTGCCTCAGAAGTACAAGCTTCTACTGTAGGGAAAAGCATCAAGAATTATATCGCAAAGCAAAAATCTCAGAACATCGCTTCTGGATTGGCAAGTGTAGGCAACAAAGCACCTGAATTTTCGGCCAAAACGCCAGAAGGGGAAGAGCTTGCTTTAGCATCTACCTTAGGAAAATACACCATCATTGACTTCTGGGCTTCTTGGTGTCGTCCTTGTCGCGCAGAAAACCCTAATGTTGTGCGTGTTTATAACCAATACCATGATAAAGGCTTAAACATCATTAGTGTCTCTCTAGATCGTCAAGGTCAAGATGATCGTTGGAAGCAAGCAATTGAAAAGGATCAAATGGATTGGTATCATGTATCTAACTTACAATTCTGGCAAGATCCTATTGCTAGAGCCTATGGTGTGCGTTCAATCCCTGCTACCTTCCTCTTAGACGAGAATGGAATAATCATCGCTAAAAACCTGCGAGGATCGGCTTTACAGAAGAAAATGGATGAGTTATTAGGCGGTACGCTCTAATAGCATTCTCTTTACTACATAAAAAAAGCCAATCTTTACAGATTGGCTTTTTTGTTATGCTATAGTTTTCTTATGCTCCAAAGGCTGCAGCAACAGATGCTGATAGTCTTTTATAAGTTCCATTTTCTAAACGATCACGGATGGCATCAAAAGCATCTAAAGTTTCTGATACATCTACTAAGGTATGAGACGCTGTAGGAATCATACGCAATAAGATTAATCCTTTAGGAATTACTGGATACACTACGATCGAACAAAAGATACCGTGTTTTTCACGAAGGTCTTTTACTAAGGCCATAGCCTCAGGTACACTTCCTTTCAAATATACTGGAGTCACACAACTCTGTGTAGTTCCAATATCAAAACCTCTTTCTTTAAGGCCTCCTTGAAGGGCGCGAACGTTTTCCCATAACTTCTCACGAAGTTCTGGCATAGTGCGAAGCATATCTAAACGCTTCAATGCTCCTACGACCAATTGCATTTGCAATGACTTTGCAAACATCTGTGAACGGAGGTTATATTTTAAATAATCAATTATTTCTTGATCGGCAGCTATAAAAGCTCCTGTACTTGCCATTGACTTGGCAAAGGTTGCAAAATAAACGTCAATTTGATCTTGTACTCCTTGCTCCTCACCTGCTCCTGCTCCAGTAGCTCCAAGTGTTCCAAATCCGTGAGCGTCGTCAACTAATAAACGGAAATTAAATTTCTCCTTAAGAGCAACAATTTCTTTTAGTTTTCCTTGTTCGCCACGCATTCCGAATACACCTTCAGAAATCACTAAGATTCCACCTCCAGTTTGCTCTGCCATTTTGGTAGCGCGCTCAAGGTTTTTCTCGATGCTTTCCATGTCGTTGTGCTTATAGGTAAAACGTTTTCCCATATGCAAACGCACACCATCAATAATACAGGCGTGAGAATCGACATCATATACAATGATATCATCTTTTCCTACCAACGCATCAATCGTCGAAAGAATCCCTTGATATCCAAAATTTAATAAATAAGAAGCCTCTTTGCTCACGAATGCAGCAAGTTCGTCCTGTAGTTGTTCATGTAATTCTGTGTGACCACTCATCATACGAGCTCCCATAGGATAAGCAGAACCGTAATCGGCGGCAGCTTGTGCATCTACTGCACGCACTTCTGGCATATTGGCAAGCCCTAAATAGTCATTTACACTCCAAGTGATTACTTCTTTTCCTTGGAATTTCATGCGGTTAGAAATAGGTCCTTCTAACTTTGGAAAGACAAAATAACCTTCAGCGATTGAAGCCCATTTTCCCAATGGTCCTTTGTCCTTATAAATCTTTTCAAATAGATCCTTCATACTCAAATTTTGAAACGAAACGCAAAACTACATAATAATTAAATGCTTACCTAATTGAAAAATGTAACCATCTGTACTTCAACTAAAAAAACTTCTACCAGGGGTAGAAGTTTTTCAGTTTGTACTGTAAGTAAGATGGGTTACTTAATATATTCAATAGCTTGGACAGCTTCTTCGTTCTGACTATCAAAAAAGCCTTGGTTACGCATCCAGGTATCACTGAATACCTTACTCATATAGCGACTTCCATGATCTGGAAAAATTACGACTACCTTACTGTTTTCGTCAAATTCGCCTTGGGCAGCCAATTGCTTGATGCCTTGTACGGCAGCTCCACTGGTATATCCTACGAATAAGCCTTCAGTTTGTGCAATTTCACGTGCTGTATGTGCACTCTCCTCATCGGTAACTTTTACGAAAGAGTCGATGCAATCAAAATCGGTTGCTGTAGGGATTAAATTCTTCCCTAAACCTTCAATTCTGTAAGGATAAATCTCTCCTGCATCAAATTCACGTGTTTGGTGATACTTTTGAATCACAGATCCATAAGCATCAATACCTATCACTTTAACGTCTTTATTTTGTGATTTTAAGAAACGAGCTGTTCCAGAAATCGTTCCTCCAGTACCGCTACACGCAATTAGGTGTGTAATTTCTCCTTTGGTTTGCTTCCAGATTTCTGGTCCCGTAGTATTGAAATGAGCGTCAATATTTGACTCATTAAAATACTGGTTGATGTAAACAGAACCTTTCATCTCTTCGTGTAAGCGTTTCGCTACACTGTAGTATGAACGAGGATCATCGGCGCTTACGTGTGCTGGACACACATAGACCTTTGCTCCCATCGCTTTTAGAGCGTCTATTTTATCTGGTGATGATTTTGAACTTACTGCAAGGATACATTCATATCCTTTAATGATACTTACCATAGCAATACTAAATCCAGTATTCCCAGAAGTAGTTTCTATAATTGTATCACCCGGTTTTAATACTCCATTGCGTTCTGCCTCTTCAATAATATGAAGTGCAATACGATCTTTAGATGAATGTCCCGGATTAAAGGCCTCCACTTTAGCGTAGAAACTTCCTTCAAAATCTTTAGTTATGTTATTGAGTCTGATAAGAGGGGTATTACCTACTAGCTGTAATACATTATCATAAACTTGCAATTTTTCTTCCATACGTTTAGGTTAGATTTTTTGTCTAGCAAAGTGGTCGGTTTTAGACGCAAATCACCGCAAAAATACTATAAAAATTTTACTTAGTCCTTGATCCCTTCTAAATCAAGTAAGAAGGCATATTCTTCTGCTACTTCCTTCAAAGCTTCAAATCTTCCTGAAGCTCCCCCGTGGCCCGCATCCATATTGCAATGAAAAAGAATTTTGGTATCGGCAGTATTGTGATCTCTTAATTTGGCAACCCATTTGGCCGGCTCCCAATATTGGACTTGGCTATCGTGATATCCGGTGGTCACAAGTATGTTTGGGTACGCTTTCGCGAAAGCGTTATCATACGGACTGTAACTCTTCATATAATCGTAATACTTCTTTTCATTTGGGTTCCCCCATTCGTCATATTCTCCTGTGGTTAAAGGAATGCTATCATCCAGCATGGTACTCACTACATCTACAAAAGGCACTGATGCAATCACACCATTGTATAATTCAGGAGCCATATTTACAATTGCACCCATTAATAAGCCGCCAGCAGATCCTCCCATTGCATATAAATGCTCTGCCGAAGTATAATCTTCTGCTATAAGATGTTTTGAAACATCGATAAAATCGGTGAACGTATTTTTCTTTTTTAATAGCTTGCCATCATCATACCAAGGTCTTCCCAGATATTCACCGCCTCTTACATGTGCAATTGCATAAATAAAACCACGATCGACCAAGCTCAATCGAGCCGAAGAAAAGTAAGGGTCAATAGTATTTCCATAACTTCCATAGGCATACTGTAACAATGGCGCTTTGCCGTTTTTCTTGGTTTTTTTATGATATATCAATGATACTGGAACCTTCACTCCATCGCTGGCTGTCGCCCAAATACGTTCCATGATATAATTTTCTTTGTTAAAATCACCTCCTAGAACTTCTTGCTCTTTTAAAACGGTTTTGGCCTTAGTAGCCATATTAAAGTCAATCACAGAGTTAGGTGTACTCAGCGCATTATAGGCATAGCGTAAGGTTTCTGTATCAAATTCAATATTTGTAGTAGGAAAGGCAGTATAGGTCTCATTGTCAAACGGCAAATAGTAATCGGCAGTACCATCCCAACGCATGATTCGTATTTGATTGAGACCATTGGCACGCTCACTAACGACGAGGTAGTCCTTAAAAATATCTACATCTTCAATAAGCACATCTTCGCGATGTGGCATTACATCTTCCCAGTTTTCCATTCCCGTCTTTGTTTCGGGCGTTTTCATCAGCTTAAAGTTAGTTGCCTCATCTTTATTGGTAAGGATGTAAAAGGAACCGTCATAATGCGCGATATTATATTCTAAGCCACGGGTTCGCTTTTGAAAGATTTCAAAAGGCTCTCCGTCCATATCGGCTGAAGTAAATCGGAACTCAGACGTCAAAGTACTCGACGAACCAATCACTATATATTTCTTGGATTTGGTTTTGTAGATGTAACTATAAAAAGTCTCGTCGTCTTCTTGGAAGACTAAGGTGTCATTTTTAGGATTTGTGCCTAAAACATGCTTAAAAATCTTATTTGAACGCAGTGTTTCTGGATCTTTCTTGGTGTAATACACCGTTTTATTATCGTTGGCAAATACAGCACTCCCTGTTGTATTTTCTATTTTTTCAGGAAAAGCTTCCCCTGTAATTAGATTTTTAAAATGCAAAGTGTATTGACGTCTACTCACCTCATCAATACCATAAGCCACAAGGCTATTATCTTCTGAGACAGAAAATCCTGACTGTTTGAAATAGGCTTTACCCTCTGCCATTTGATTATTATCGAAGAGCACTATTTCCGGTGCATCTAAACTGTCCTTCTTTCGGCAATAAATAGGATAGCCCTTTCCTATTTCAAAGCGGGTATAATACCAATAACCATTATTTTTAAAGGGAACAGAGGCGTCATCTTCTTTAATACGCCCTTTCATCTCTTCAAAGAGATCCTTTTGAAAAGCAGCTGTATGGGCAGTCATTTTTGCATTGTAATCGTTTTCTCTTTCGAGATAATCAATCACTTCTGGATGATCGCGTTCTTGCATCCACACATAATTATCTACGCGTATATCTCCGTGAATTTCAAGATTTTTAGGCTTTTTTTCGGCAACTGGAGGAATGATATTTTTGGTCAAAGTCTTGGGGTCTTTTTGGTTACAGCTAACAGCAAAAATAACACATAACAATACAAGAAGAAGGCTATTTTTCATCGTTTTAAATACAGTTTAGTGGATCAATTTAATAAATTTGTAGTCAACACAAATTAAAACGAAAGATTATGTTTGGAGATATGATGGGAATGATGGGCAAACTTAAAGAAGCCCAAGCAAAAGCTGAAGCAACAAAGGAGCGTTTAAAGACCGTGCTCATTGACGAACAATCGTCTGATGGATTATTAAAAGTGACCACTACCGCTCATGGTCGTATTAAGGAAATTAGTATCGATAAAGAACTCTTAGCCGACAAGGAACAACTTGAAGACTACCTTATCCTTACAATCAATAAGGCATTGGAGAAAGGACAAGGGATTAATGATGCCGAAATGGCAGCTGTTGCCAAAGACGGAATGCCGGATATTCCTGGTTTGGATATGTTTAAATAGCAGTATCTTGTAATACACTCAAAAATAAGCACGCCATGACCGCAATTAAGAAAATCAAACAACTAGGAGCTCAATGGGTGACCCAAGATCCCTTTTTATTTTGTGCTTACCACTTAGATTCTTACCCGAAGGGAAATAAGGATTTAGGTCCTGACGCATCTTTGGATGGAAGGAATATTGGTCAAGATTTTCAATCGAAGGATGGTTGGAATATGTACCACGGCACTAAAGTCCCTGGTTTTCCAGCACATCCTCATAGAGGTTTTGAGACCGTTACCATTGTGGAGCGCGGACTAGCAGACCACAGTGATTCATTGGGAGCTGCTGGGCGTTTTGGCAATGGAGATGTACAATGGATGACAGCTGGCAAAGGAGTACAACATTGTGAGATGTTTCCTTTATTAGACCAAGAAAAAGAGAATCCATTGTTGCTTTTTCAATTATGGCTCAACCTACCAAAGGCAAATAAAATGGTGGAACCCCATTTTAAGATGTTGTGGAATGAAGATATCCCTGTATATAGTTTTAGTGATTCTCAAGGGAAGCAAATCTCAATAAAATTGATCTCAGGCGATTACGAATCTCAAAAAGCACCCGATGCAGCTCCTGATTCATGGGCAGCAGATATGCATAATAAAGTAGCGATCTGGTTGGTGAGTATGGAAGCTGGAGCCTTATGGGAGATCCCAACAACTCCCTCTAAAGTCAATAGAACCCTCTACTTTTATGAGGGCAATACCATAGAAACCGAAGGTTATACGATTCCCAAGGAACATGGGATAGATTTACATACTGAGGAAGCAATCAGTATTCAAAATGGAGATGCTGCGGCTTCCTTTTTATTTCTTCAAGGAAAACCTATTGGCGAGAACGTGGTGCAACAAGGGCCTTTTGTAATGAACTCTCATCAAGAAATTAACGAGGCTATTCAGGAATACCGAGAAACAGAATTTGGTGGATGGCCATGGCCTAGCTATGATCACACCCATGGTCCAGATCGCGGACGCTTTGCAAAACACGCAGATGGTCGTGTTGAAGAAAAATAAGAACCGATACTTTTAGTAAAAATTAAAGCTTAAAGTTCTTAAAATCTAAGGGATTGAAGTTCTTAAAATGTCCGTTTAGGCGTACGAGCTCCTTGGTTCTATTCACGGCCTTTACGGTAGGTATAACCCTGTTTAAATGAGAGATTAGATATTGATAGCGATCAGATTCAGATGCCATTTTGAGAAATTCATATTCTTGTTCTAAAGTCAGCCCCAGTTTATGAGTAAAGGTATAACTGTCTAATTTATCAGGATCGTGCGCCGGTATTTTGAGCTCTAATAATTCGTAAAATTCTAAAAGCAAAGCCATAAACCGTTGCACAGATCGCTCTACCCCATCGTCGAAGGAATTTTGAAAAATCACATCGCCCCCAGCATACAACTTTGAATCGAGTATGGAATAGAATTTCTCCAACTTGAAAATTCGACTGCCACGACATAAAACATCTGAGGCTCCAGAATCGTAGCGTTTTACAATTTTTTCCAAATGCACTTCTGTACCATACTCCATTTCTGCATTGATATATGCAGGGATTCCAAAAGTGATTTTCTGTTGTTCACAGTCTTTAATAAGCTGTTGATAGCGATCTTCAAAAATATGAAGCGCTAGTATTTCGCCTGGGAAGCAAACCAGTTCCAATGGAAATAGTGGTAGAGTCGCGGTAGTCATTGTAAAATCTTTCAACTAAAAATACAAAACAGTGCGCTTATTTTCAGAAGCTTATGTTAAAAATGTAATCAAAAGGAACTTTTACGTGATTGGCTTGCTATTTATTGAAGCTACTCTATTAATTTCGTAGGCTTAAATAATTTGAACTATGACAAATCAAGACCTTTTAAAAGTGGTTAAGACATACGGGAGTCCCGTATACGTGTATAATGCTGAGAAGATTGCTTCTCAATATAAACGCCTTACCGATGCTTTTAAACAGGTCAAACAGCTCCGTATCAACTATGCAGTAAAGGCACTGAACAATATTGCTATCCTACAAACCATGAAGGAATTAGGAGCTGGTTTAGATACAGTTTCTATTCAAGAAGTGCAATTGGGACTGGCTGCAGGGGTATTAGCTGAAAATATTATTTTCACACCTAACGGAGTATCCTTGAAAGAAATCGAAGATGTGGCTGCCATGGGCGTTCAGATTAATATTGATAACCTTTCTATTTTAGAGCAGTTTGGAACTAAACATCCACAAACTCCTGTATGTATTCGTATCAATCCTCATGTGATGGCTGGTGGAAATACTAATATTTCTGTTGGGCATATCGACAGTAAGTTTGGGATTAGTATTCACCAAATTCCTCATATTCTCAGAATTGTTGAAAACACGGGAATGAATATTAATGGTATACACATGCATACCGGAAGTGATATTCTTGACATTGAAGTATTCCTTTATGCCTCTGAAATATTATTTGATACCGCTTTACATTTTGATAATTTGGAATTCATTGATTTTGGAAGTGGCTTTAAAGTACCATATAAAGAAGGAGATATAGAAACCGACATCGAAGAGTTGGGAGAGAAATTGAGTGCCCGTTTTAACGCTTTCGCGAAAGCGTACCAAAAACCACTCACCCTCGCCTTTGAACCTGGGAAATTCCTAGTGAGCGAGGCTGGACAATTTTTGGCGAGTGTCAACGCCGTCAAACAAACTACCTCAACTGTTTTTGCTCAGGTCGATAGCGGCTTTAATCATTTAATAAGACCAATGCTGTATGGAAGTCAGCACGACATACGTAACATTTCAAACCCAGAAGGCAAAGAGCGCTTTTATAGCGTTGTAGGTTATATCTGTGAAACAGACACCTTCGCCAATAATAGAAGGATCTCAGAAATTAATGAAGGAGATATTCTCGCATTTAAAAATGCAGGAGCCTACTGCTTTACAATGGCTAGTAATTATAATAGTAGGCTACGCCCAGCAGAGGTACTCTTAAAGGATGGGGAATTTCACCTGATACGGAAGAGAGAAACTTTTGAGGACTTAATTCACAATCAGATTCCATTAAAAGCCTTAACGGCCGTAGAAATATAAATCCATTTTAAAATTATAAAAATCCTCACTCACATGAGGATTTTTTTTGATAGTGAATCCTTACTTTTAAGCTATGAAATTAGGAATCTTACTTTGTGCTATTTTACTTTTAACTGCCTGTACTTCAAATCCTATTGAACAAGCGCTCGGTTCAGACCATCCTGCGATACAGCGAGTGATGGATAGCCTGCCCAAGTATGAAGTTCAAATTTTATGGACGCAAATTGACACTACAGAAGACGGGAACCTAAGATTTCAAGATCACTCTTTTCAAGTTGACGAAAAGCAATATTTCTACCCAGCAAGCACAGTAAAACTCCCGATGGCCCTTCTGGCTGCAGAATATATTTCTGAACATCCCCCGCTCAACCTCGACGTGAACTACGTGAGCAAGCGAGATTCTATTATACATACAGTCGCCGATGATATACGACAAATCTTTGCTGTGAGTGATAATGAAGCTTATAACCGCCTCTACGAAGCCCTAGGAAGGGATTACGTAAATGAGAGACTAGCTGCATTAAATTTGAAACCCGTACGTATCGCACATCGCCTTTCGACATCAGATGCAGCCGCAGCAGAGCGAGGCATTGTAAAGTTCTTTCCTACCTATGAAGAAGAGGTAGTAGAATTAGGGAATGCAACTGACAAACCCATAGAAAAGGTTAAAGCAAAAGGACTACAAAAAGGACAGGCATTCTTGAAAGATGGTGCTTTGGTCTCAATTCCTTTTGATTTTAGTGAAAAGAACTATTTCCCATTAGAAACCCAACATGAGCTAATGAAACGGATCTTTTTTCCAGAGCAATTTCGCGAAAGCGAACAGTTTAAACTGAATCCATATGCCCGTGAACGATTAATTACCGCTATGCAATTACCACCTCGATCTGCTGGTTATGACGAAAAGGGTTTCCCCGATAGTTACGGTAAATTCTTTATGTATGGCGACTCAAAAGAACGCATTCCCAAGCACATAAAAATTTATAATAAAGTGGGCTACGCTTATGGTACGCTTACAGAAACGGCTTATGTCCGAGATGAAAAAACAGGGGTACACTTCCTACTATCTGCTACGATATTGGTAAATGAGAATGAGGTATTTAATGATGACACCTATGAATTTGAGAGTGTGGGAATTCCTTTTATGGCACAATTAGGCCGAGAAATTCACCAACTAGCGGTGGAAAGCAATTAAATTAATCTCTGCTTCCACGGCTTCTTCCGCCGCCACTGGAGCGATTTGAATTTCCACCACGGCTTTTATTACCGCTACTTCCACGTCCCTTTTGACTTTGTCCGCCTCTAGAATTTCTTCGATCTTGACGTCCAGAACCTTGTTGGTCTGCTGCAGCCTTTAAACTAGCAACAGTATCTGTAGGCTCAAAACCGGGCATGATTTCTTTAGGAATACGCAGATCTAATAAGTTTTCAATGCCACGTACATATTCTTTCTCATCAAGACCTACGAGAGAAATTGCTTCTCCACTAGCCCCTGCTCTTCCCGTTCTTCCAATTCTATGCACATAATCTTCAGGCACATTAGGAAGTTCGTAATTGACAACATGAGGTAATAATGGAATATCCAAACCACGAGCTGCTATATCTGTAGCCACTAAAACGCGAATGCTTCCTTTTTTGAAACCACTCAATGCCTTAGTTCGGGCATTTTGAGTTTTATTTCCGTGAATAGCTGCAGAAGAAATATTTGCTTTTTCTAATTTCTGACTAAGTCTATTTGCACCGTGTTTGGTACGTGTAAAAATCAATACTTGCGTCATCCCACCCTCTTTGATTAACTTGATGGTGAGTTCGGTTTTTCTAGATTTATCTACGCGATAAATCATATGATCAACCTTTTCGGCAGTTGTGTTTTCTGGAGTAGCTTCAACAAGAATAGGATTGTCGAGTAAACTACTGGCAAAGTTTTTTATGTCTTTATTGAAGGTAGCACTAAAGAGCAAGTTCTGTCTTTTCTTTGGCAATAGGGCAAGTACACGTTTGATATCGCGTAAGAATCCCATATCGAGCATACGATCTGCTTCGTCTAAAACAAGGATTTCTACATTGCGTAGAGAAATATGACCTTGATTTTGAAGATCAAGTAAACGTCCTGGAGTGGCGATTAGGATATCAACCCCTTGGCGTAGCGTTCTGATTTGCGGATTTGCATTGACTCCTCCAAAAATAACCGTAGAGCGAATGTCGATAAACGTACTGTATTCCTTTACATTTTCTTCAATCTGTGCAGCTAGTTCCCGCGTTGGAGTCAAAATAAGAGATCGAATATTTCGTCTTCTATTGGGCTCTGTTTGCGATAGCAAATGTAGGATAGGCAAGGTAAACCCTGCTGTTTTTCCCGTTCCCGTTTGAGCAGATGCTAACACATCGCGACCTTCGAGGACTTTTGGAATTGCTTTTAATTGTATAGGTGATGGAGTAGTATATCCTTTTTTGCTAACAGCTTTTAGCAAGGCATCGGAGAGCCCTAAAGATTCAAATGACATATATTATGGTTGTGAAATGACTTCTCACAATCGAGTCATTTCTGATAAGCGGCAAATGTAGCGCTATTTTATTGGTTATAGTGGTTTTGCTTTCGCGAAAGCGGATTAATTCCACACCCTAAAGTATGGTCAGTTGGTGATGGAGAAGAACAATAAATCCCTGATGTGTTTTTTAAAATTTAATTAACTGGCCACCCTTCCATTCATCCGAATGCAAACATTGGACAACTCACTTTCATCAAAACGCCTCTTACAATTACAACTACCCACTAACAATCAGTTATATAGCACGAAAACGATGTCTTAAAAATCCAACAATCCAATTAGGGCTAGCGCTAGGAATACCTTATATTTGCGCCCTTCTAAAAGAGCCCTAATGAAACGCATTTTTAATAATTTTACTGAAAACCCAAAGAATGATATTCTATCTGGATTAACCGTTGCCTTGGCTTTGGTTCCAGAAGCTGTTGCCTTTGCATTTGTAGCAGGTATTGATCCACTTGTAGGATTGTATGGTGCTTTTATGATGGGGATTGTCACTGCAATTTTTGGAGGACGTCCAGGGATGATATCTGGAGCGACAGGTGCCATGGCTGTTGTTATGGTTCATATGATTCAAAAAGGAAATGAAGTGGGTGATGCTTTGGCAACTCCCATAGAAAACCTAGGCTTACAATGGCTTTTTATCACCTTACTTTTTGTAGGGGCTATTCAAATAACAGCAGGTATTTTTAAGTTAGGGAAATTTGTGCGTTTGATCCCGCATCCTGTAATGATGGGCTTTGTAAACGGATTAGCGATCGTAATTTTCTTATCACAACTCTCTTTATTTCCACAAGTGACGCCAGAAGGGGTTTCTTTTTGGAGCAATACAACAGAATGGTTTACAGCATTATTTTCAAACACAGCCTTCTGGTTAATGATGGCCTTTGTAGGCTTGACGATGGCGATTATGCAATACCTTCCTAAAATTACTAAGAAAGTACCTGCAGCTTTAGTCGCTATTGCGGTAGTTGCGGCCATAGTAATATTTGGTAACCTCAATTTAAGTACTGTTGGCTCTTTTATACGTGACGGTGGTGGAACAGGTTTAGAAGGAGGATTACCAACTTTCCAAATACAAATTTTTAGTCTTTTAGATACCCTTGACGGTCACTGGGGACTTATTATAGCCACTGCAGGCCTATTGGCTGCTGTTGGACTCATAGAATCTTTGATGACATTAAACTTGGTAGACGACCTTACAGAGACGCGAGGGAGTGGTAATAGAGAGTGTGTGGCTCAAGGAAGTGCAAACATCCTGAACGGACTCTTTGGTGGTATGGGAGGTTGTGCAATGATTGGACAATCTATCATCAATGTAAACTCGGGCGGTCGTGGCCGATTATCGGGTATTATTGCTGCTGTTGCCTTATTGTGTTTTGTACTATTTGGAGCGCCACTTATAGAGCAAATTCCAATTGCGGCACTTGTTGGCGTGATGTTTATGGTAGTAATAGGGACCTTTGCTTGGTCTAGTTTTAGAATTATCAATAAAATTCCATTGGCAGATGCCTTTGTATTGATTGCAGTTTCTGCAATTACTGTTTGGCAAGATTTAGCGATCGCTGTAATTGCGGGTGTTATTATGAGTGCCTTAGTATTTGCATGGAAGAATGCTACGATGATTCGTGCGCGAAAGCATATCAAAGAAGATGGCACTAAGGTATATGAAATCTGGGGGCCATTGTTTTTTGGATCTATCCAGAATTTCAATTCTAAATTTGACGTTCGTAATGATCCTGACAAGGTTGAAATAGACTTTATCGAATCTAGAGTCAATGATCACTCTGGTATTGAAGCCTTACACAGTATTGCGAATAAGTACCTCGATGCTGGAAAAGAAATTAAACTCATTCACCTGAGTCCTGAATGTAAAGCCCTGCTTTTAAAAGCAAACCCAGGCTTTGATACTGTGATTGAGTCGGCGATAGATGATCCTAGATATCATGTTGTTTCCGATTTGATGGATTCTGAGGTGTAGTAAGTTGCTTTTAACAATATCAAAAGCCTTGTCCTGTGACGAGGCTTTTTTGTTGGCTAATATTGGATGTAGTCTAAAATGTAATTGAATTTAGTTGATTATGCTTTTCTGAAGACAATTATAAAGGACAATCAATTCACGTCAAATCTATGCTATAAAAAAACTCCCGCTGCCAAGCGGGAGTTTTAGGTTGTTCAACACCTATGTGAAGGGTAATTAATTAGATATCTTTAAAGACATCCATCACTCCTTCAAATTGTGACACATCTACATCTCCTTTTCCAACGGCTTCCGCCAGTTTCATCATGTCACTAATATTCATGTCATTCCCTAATAATCGGGCGAGCATAAATCCTTTTGAATCTTCAGATGCAAAAACGATTACTTCATCAATCGCATCTTCTTCTCCTCTAAAATAAAGCTTCAAACTTCCTTGATCAGAATTCACTTTCATTAACTCTTCATAATCATCTGAAGCGAGGATAGTATTTACTTTTAACTTTTCAGCTTCAAAATTAACTTTGGTACTTTCCTTTAAGGGATAGGCCATGATGTTAATTTTACGCAGTGTTTTTAGAATCTTCTTTTGCTCAGCATCCAGAACCTCTGAATCATCACTAATTAAGCTCGTAGGAACATCTACTAAGATAAAGTCACTATTTTCCTGATTGTCTACATAATACTCTTGTAGGCTTTGTTCTCCGTTGCAGCTCACTAGCGAAAATCCGACTAGGAGTATGGCTGCGATTCCTTTTATTATGGCTTTCATGGCTTATCCTTTTTTAGCGTTTCCAACATCTTTCAATGCATCACTTCCTTTAAAGTCAAATTCCTGCGCCAGTTTAGAGATTTGTTTCAAATCAATATTACCTGTCAATTGAAAGAAGACGGTTCTATTTTCACCTTCAACATTTCCATTCAGGAACATTACAAATTCACTAACATAATCGTCGGATTTGCCAGGAACATAATAAAACTTTGCAGATCCTTCGTCTCCAGAGGCACGCATTAGTTCTTGTAATTTACCTTTTCCAAGGTAGGTTTTCATAGATGCTGTCATTTGAGACATTACATCTGCATCGCTACTAGTGTACATCTTAATGTTTTGTAGATTATCTACAAGGTTTTTATAAGCTTTCACTTCTGGATCTCCAGTGTTTAAATCTACTTTACTCAAGAGTTTAAACATCTTTTGATTCATGATGAGTGACTGCACTCCTTTGACATCTTCAAATTTGTCAAATTCACTTTGCGCCGTTGCTATAAAAGACGACATCATCAATGCGATTACTACTATTACTGTTTTCATTGTTTTTTGGGTTTACTGTTTTTATTTAAAAAATGCGCTGGGTGCATTATCAAAGGCTTTCACGGCGCCCAGCTGCGCAGTGCTCTGATTTAACATCTGTGATACGAGTATCAAAGATTGTTTTGCTTTTAAAACGGCCAACTCAGGATTGTCTTCATAATGGCCAGTTACTTTGGGTGTTGATTGCATTTGGAAAAATAATCCAACGGCCATCAATACAACGGCGGCAACACTTGTGATCCATCTGAGATTTCGTTTTCTTGAAGGAATGGCTATAGTTGCGGTAAAGGTTTCTTCTTGCGCTTTCGCGAAAGCGGAAAACATTCCCACATAAGCTTCTAAATGCGGAGCTACTTGCGTACCTGTAAAGTATGCGCGTAGTTGCTGCTCGTCTATCAACGTAGTCTCGCCTTCAAAATAGCGTTCTAATAGTTGCTCTACCTTAGCGGATTCCATAATTCTGTTTTTTTATTAGTCCTTCTCTTAATGTTTTTCGTGCTCTTGATAAGGCAACACGAACTGCTGTTTCATTCATTTTAAGCATATCGGCAATCTCGGCATTGTTAAATTGTTCAACATCTCTTAGTTGCACAATCAGTTGCTGTTGCTGAGGCAAATCCTTCATTAGTTTAAAAACCCATGAAACCTCATCTGCGGCATCAATTTGACGTCCGGTATTCCCAGAGTGATCCTCATAATTACTATGTACGATCTTCAAATTTGAACTACTCTTGGCCTTGAGTCGATCGTAACAATAATTTTTGGTCATTGTCATTGCAAATGCTTCCACAGAACGATACTTAACAAATTTTGATCGTTGCATCCATAGCTTCAACAGGATTTCCTGAGTTGCATCTTGCGCTTCATCATCAGACACTAGCAATCGTTTGGCCACACGATATACCTTATCTTTAAACGGGTTTACAAGTTGTATGAACGCTTTTTGATCCATTCTATTCGGTTAGTTATTATGAAGACGAACAACTGTTTGGTTTGTTACAAAGTTTTTTTTTGAGTTTCGCTGCGCTTCACTCGCTGCAAGCATTAGGCATTAGGCATTAGGCATTAGGCATTAGGCATTAGGCA
>TARA_R110002051_G_scaffold306838_1_pt1 | contig 27958 bp, 28 predicted proteins | sample TARA_R110002051 | Tara Oceans TARA_R110002051 (sample SAMEA4397023) | marine metagenome | biome: Polar Biome; feature: [MES] marine water layer (ENVO:01000295) within the mesopelagic zone...; material: water (ENVO:00002006), including particulate matter (ENVO:01000060) such...
GCAGAACAGGGCAGAGTTTATTGCACTATTGAACAAGGTACAATTGGTAAAGAGCAGATTTGGGAAGTCCAGATTACATTTGGACATGAGCCCTGAAGAGTTCGAAAAGCTTAAAATAAAAATAGAAAAAGAATTGCAATAGGATAGCCCTAATGGATGATTCCGAAAAACGAATCCAGTCCCTGCGGAAGTTAAAAAACCTCTGGGTTTTCCAACCTCCTCGGGCCCGCTCATAATAGCCTAGGACGTAGAAAGAACGCCCTAGGCTATTATTCTTGCCAACCCACGGTCACTTACCTAGAACAAAAAAGAAATGACGTTCCAAATTTACCTAAGCAAGTGCGCCCTAATTCGATTTTACTAAACGCGTATCTTCCCGAATGCTATAAAATCGAATCAGGATCCAGGCGCAGGTAAGTGATGGTAAGGATTTGGGGATATGGTTAGAACTGTATGTTGTAATTCCTAAAGTTTAATATAGGGATGACTTAGAATATTACTTTAATGTAGTTAAGTTTCATTTGATGATATCATGCCTAAAATGTTCATAGATCATCACCATGGCCAAAGTGTCCAATTCGCAGTATTTTAATAGGGCACTAGTGATTTCATCACGTTCTTTTTGATTCATGTCTACGTATTGCAGTTTTGCGTAAGCCGTAAGAGCTGCTCCACCATCTGCAATACCATCCAATTCAGAAATCGTGTCATCCAATTCGAGCATGCTCCATTCATCAAATAGGGGGGGTAGCATTTTATATGGATTAGTAATAGTATCTCCTTTTTTTTCTAACCAAATTTGATTTTTATCAAAATTAGTACTCCCTACGTTTATTTTACCAATGGGTTGAGCGTACTTTTTTTGCAAATATGGGCTAGAATGTAAACCTGCCGGTAAGATCGCTTTAATGCTATTTGAGCCTTTTGTTAAGGGATTATAATAGTAGTCTTTGATTACTTTATTTAAATCAACCATACTGCGATTGCCTGTCCATTGGTCCACATTGTCTTTAGTTGCGGTAGATATGGTTTTCAAGAATGATATCAAATCTTTGGCATCAGTTTCATTGCTTTCTTGTAATTGTGCAATTATGGCATTTACAATTGTGTTTTCGTGGGCTGCAAATCTAAATATAGTTCCTTGGTCTTTGGAAAGTGATATTTGTAAAGCACGTGCGAATTCAAAATTTGGAAATTCCCCAGGGGTATTGTTGATGTATTCACTTTTATGTTCAACACTGCCATCTTCATTTAGTTGGTGGTGTGAAAACTGAAAGGCAACTTGTTCATAGGGTTGTCTGCCTTTGGTAAAAGGTAAGGCAACCGTACTAGTTTCAAAATCGATAAAATGTAATGGAAATTTCCAAGTGTCCATTTCCTCCTTTAGTTCTTCTTTTAAAACAAAAATAGAGGTATCGTTTCGTTGAGCTTTTTCCACTTGGATCCATTGCCGTTCAGATGCAGACAATCTTCCGGATTCTGGTTTAATGTTGATGTCTTCTTCAGTAACTTCTTCCATTAATAGGCGATTTTCCTCAACTAGATTCATACCTCTAAAATTCCATATTTCAAAGGCACTGGGTTTATGGAAATCAGAAGGCTTCCAGGCGTGTTGTTTTTCAAAACAATATTGGAATCCAGATTTAAAACCTTCCAATTCCTGCTCTGATGTTGTCTTGAATTCACAACTTTTACAGCTGCCAAATTTAGTCGGCCAATTTAAATAGTCATCGTTTTGATAAGCTGTTTTGAATAACGTAATAGACTCTTCAAAAGTAAGATTGTCGAAATAGGGGTATTCATTGGCAATGATTCTATTGACAATCATATCTACATGGATTTCTGATAGTACAGATGCCCCAATTTCATCTAATGAACCAATATTTGATGACACATTGGTTCTTGGATTACCATCTTTAGGTATCCTGAATAATTGGTTAAGGCCATCTACTTTGGCGGTTTTAGTTTTGTCCGCCATTAAGAGATGTGCTTCAAAAGTAAATTGAGGGCAGGCTTTTTGAGCTACATATTTTTGAAAAGCTAAATCGAACAGGTAGGATTTCCAACCACTATTTATACCACCTCGTTTTCCTATGAATAATAATTCATCATTAGGATCAAAAGACTTGGCCTTGACCTCAATAAGTTTAATATGGCTTCCTTTTTTTGAAAGGATGTCTGTACGTATGAAAAGGCCATGATGTTCAAAGGCTGCTTCATAAATGGAAACAGAATCTTTCTTTAATTGTTCTTGGGTAAGATTTGTTGCCAGGTCATATTCATAATTTTCGGTATTAATAAAAATACCATTGGGATAATGTAACCGCGACAAAGCCTCTACCTGAAAACCACCTTTTGCCAAGGCTTGTAAAAAGGAATCGTCCATGCTTTTATTTGCATATTCCTTTTTTGAGGTAAAATACAGTTTATTAGGGCATTCTAACCCTAGTTTGAAACGGGATTTGGTTAGGGGTTTCATAAAGATTTAATTACCTTTTTAACATTTAGGCAAGGTTTTAGTTTTTGAATATATTCGGTTTCTATAGCCTGAAGATTATCGGTTTCAACAACTTTACATTCAATCGAAAAGTTAGAACAAATGAATTCTTTGGTTTTTTCCCTTAAAAGTTTATTTTTTTTGTCTTTTACATCGAACCCTAGATACAACCCTATTTTCCTTACAAACGTAGCACCTTCAAAATTTGACCAGCCCATTTCTTGCTTTGCTCTATTTCTTAGATCACTTGTTTTCGTTAAGCTTGCTTTGCCAATATAGGCGATATTGCTAGTGTAACTATAGTGCAATACCGAACAAATATCTTTCAAAACTTCTATATTTAATGGCTTAATGAAATAGAGGCCTTGAGTACTTTTAAATTTTAGTAAGTAATTTTCGATTTCATCCATTTATTAGAATTTTGATAATTCATGATTTAACCATTTGCCTTTTTGGTCACCTCTATCACTGAATTTAACTCCGGGCTCTAGTAGTGTTACTATTTCGCTAGAAATAAATGCTTTTTTATAATTTTGGGATAATATGGAAATATCGCCTTCTTCAACTATTTGGTCAATTAACCCTGTATTTCTCCAAAAAATATAAGGAGTTATACCATGGATTTTTTTATTCATAACCAAATCATAAGATGGTATTATATCGGTATGGTTAATCCAACCAAAAAGTGCGGATAAAATTTTAATTCGAACTCCATTTTTCAACCAATTGTCATTTTCTACATGGCTATATATTTTTCCATTGTACAATTTCCATGCAGGCAGTGTTTTTTCCCAATCTAATGTTATATCTAAATCTTTAATTAACTTTTTTCTACACTCAAAGAGTAAGTCATTATAGGAAAGATTTTGCAACGAAGATTGATTTAGTTCAATAGGTTTTTTCTTTTTACCCGAACAAGTTATTAAATAAGCCATAACTCCTAAAATTTAAATATTAAACTCTCCAACACCTCCTGAAACTGATTGCTCCAGAAAAATTGTTCACTATCTTCTTGCCGGTATAAACTAAAGCCTACCATAAGGTGTTTTTTGTAATATAATTTGGTTACCCTAAAATCTTTCATGGCAACGATGGTATTCCATTTTTGGGAATACTCATTTTTGATTTTTTTGAAATATCGAGTGGCACATAATTGATACAACTTTAATTCTGAAAAATTGCTAGTATCTATGCAATATGTATTTTCCATAAACGGCATATTATTTACAGATGTTGAATAGGTACTTAAAAGTTTAAATTCTTTGGGGGAGATAATGGAATTCTTTTCTTTAACGATTCTACTTATAATTATTTTAACCGTTGTGTTATAAATATCGTCTGGAGACGTAATAGTAACAGCTCTTTGAATCAATTCTGTATAGAACGTTTGCATTTTTAAGTTTAGTACATGGTTTCCATATAAAAACCCTAATAGTTTTTCTTCTTCAATTATGGTATAGACCAGTTGTATTTTGTTTTCTTCGTTTATAGGATGTAATGATGCTAAATGGGTTAGGGTGTTTTTAAGCTCATTGTTTTCTTCATCAATCTGTTCAATTAAACCCTTTGCTTTTATAGCGGGAACAGTTCGTACATCAACTACCTTAATAGTATTCAAAGAATCATATAATAGCTGCCACATATCATTATTTTTTAAGTTTATAAATGACATATATGATGATTACCGGCCAAAGGAGTATATAAACTATTTTATCACTATTTGTGATACTAATATCATCAGAATCATAGGACGGTATTTTATTCATTTCAGAGGCGGCAATGGTTAATACCAGCCCGATAAGTAGGTAAATAGATATGATTTGCATTTTATAGTTTTTAGTTAATTTTTTGATTCAAAAGACTTCGACACTTTGAAATTAAATATATTTCAAGCTTTTTTTTAAACCTAAACATTAATTAAAAAGTGGGTTGAAAAAAATGATTCTGTTAAAATTTATAACTGTTCATCGATAAATAATAGATTATAGGTAATCCTAGACTTAATTTGATTTTGCAGCTAATTTCTATTTGAAAGTAAATCAAGAATCTGGATGATATCAATTAGAGTTTGATTTATTCTTGGTATGAGTTACAGAAGAGTAAACTTATAACGGAACTGATTGAAAGTCAGGATAGCCCTATTGGATGATTCCTTAAAACAAATCCAGTCCTTACGGAAGTTGAAAGACCTCTGGGTTTTCCAACCTCCTCAGGACTTCTCATAAAAGCATGAGCATAAAAAATGCCCATGCCTTTATCTTCGCCAACTCACGCTTACTTACCTAGAACAAAAAAGAAATGACGTTCCAAATTTACTTAAGCAAGTGCGCCCTAATTCGATTTTACTAAACGCGTATCTTCCCGAATGCTATAAAATCGAATCAGGATCCATGCGCAGTTAAGTTTTGGTAAGATTTGGGGTTGTGTCCTTTTTTTATAAGTTCGTTTTGCGGACACTCAAATTTGAAGTTAGTCGCTTACTAAATAAGCCCCATACTCGAAGCTACATAAACCAATTGTGTAGTGTTGGATGCATTGAAATAATCTTTCAATTTACTTATGTTGGCTTCAATAGATCTTATGCTGTTGGGAGAGATTCCTTTTTCTTTTAGCAACGTACTTATTTCATTTTGCTTGTGACCCTGGGCTAAAAATAAGAGGAGCTGCTGTTCATAGGCATCCAGTTCCAGTACATTTTTTCGTTGTAAAACGGCTGTGGCAATGGGGCAGGTAAATTGTTTGTTTTGGGATATGGCTTCGAGACTATTCTTAAGTTCCTTTAGTCCGTTCAATCCCTTACATACATACCCATCAATTTTTTGGTCCTCAAACAAAGATTTTATGGTGTTGTGATCGTCTTCCACAGAAAAGACCACTACTTTAACTTCTGGATAAATTTCCTTAATCGCCGAAATAAGCTCCTGCCCATTTAAGAGGTTTTTTTTATCCCTGGGATTATCGAAGGATAAGTCGGTTATTAAAAGCTCATATGGGTTTCCATCCATAATTGCCTTTTTTAGTTTCAAAAGGGCTTCATCACAGTACTGAGAATGTCCTATATGGGTATAACCCAATGATTGAAGCATGGTAATTACTCCTAGATTGTTGCTGTCTATGTCTTCCGAAACAAATATCCTGTTGAATTGCATATGTATTTTAAATGGCAAACGTAATGGTGGCAGTGACACCTTCGTTTGGTTTTGATTCGAAATTAATATTTCCTTTTAAATCCCTCATACGGTTTTCCACATTCTTAAGACCATTTCCAGAATAATTCTCTTTCAAAGAAAAGCCTACCCCATTGTCTTTATACTTAATGGTCACTTGTTTTTTGCTCTTAGTACAGGTAATGGCAACCAATGAAGCCTGACTATGTTTTTTCATGTTTACCAATAATTCCTGCAATACCCTATACACTTCAATCTTAGCTTTTGCGGAGATATCGTCCCAAAAATTGGGATCAAGTTCTTTGGTAATTAATTTGGTTTTAGTGGAGCTATAGGAATTAAGCAGGGCAAAAAATTCCTTTCCAAAATTTTCTCCAGTATTAATGGCCGTAAATTCTTTGGAAATATCCCTTACTCTTTTGTAAATGCTGTCCAAACCTTGCAAAATTAATAAGTCTTTAGAAGCCGGCTTTTCCGGAGAGTCTTTTTGTACTTGGGTCATTAAGTAAAAAATATCATTGCCGAGCTCATCATGTAATTTTTTAGACAAGCGTAGTTCTGTCTTATAAGCTGTCTCCAGCTGTTCCTTTTTTTTCTGTTGATTTTTAAAATATATAACGAAGCCTATGAGTGCCAAAAAAAATAATGCAGCTGAAAGCGCCAAGATTTTCTGTTTCTCTTTAATAGCAACTTGGGCCAATAGCAGAAGGTTCTTTTTTTCTAAGGTGTCATTGTCATATTTTGATGCAGCATAAATTGAGCGTACGGCTTGTTTTGTTTTTTCGAGCTTATTTTGCACATTCGAGTAAAATATAGCCTCTTCGGATACATCTTGGCCAAGGGCTTTTTTTAAGGGCAATATTAGATCCAAAGATTCCAATATGGCGACAGAATTATTTAGTTTTTTTGAGTTGGTCATGGCTTCCTGAGCGTACGCCAAGGCCTTGGGTGGATTGGAATTAAAATAATATTCTGCCAAATGAACGTTACTTGATATTAGTCCAGAAACGGTATTTAATTCTTGGCGTATTTGTAAGGAGTTTAAAAGGAGGGACTCACTATCCGGATTGCTCTTATTTTCCATCCATTTATAATGCCCCATATTGCATATGGCGCGTGAATATTGTTCTTGATTGTTTGCTTGGGTGTTTTTGGCTATACTATCCAAAATGCCAAAACTGGGTTTAAATTCACCTAGTAGCGCTAAGATATTTGCCCTTGTAGTTCTCATGGCATACATATTTTCCGTAGAAATGTCCGAAGAAGGATGCTGGTTTAACAGACTAAAAATTTTATTGCTCCAGCGGAGGGCTTCTTGGTAGTTGCCCAATTCTTTCTGGCAGACGGAAATAGTTTGATACAGACCAGAGACTGATTCTATTTCTTGGGAGCCTTCCAAATATTGTAAACCCTCCGTGGCCGTGATCATCCCTCCATTATAATCGCCTAAGCTTTTTTGAATATTGGCCATATCCAATAATCGGTCACCGGCACCGATACTGTCCATTAATTTTAAATTTATGGTAAAGGATCTGTCTAAATAGTAATAAGCAGAATCTAATTGGTCTATTATTTTAAAATAATAACCTTGTCTCCAATAGGCATTACTAATATGATTGCTATCGGCTAGAAACTGGGCTTGTTTTAGCAATTTTTTGGAATGGATAATGGCCGTCCCATAGTCTTTGTTTTTTGCAAAAGCACCAATTTGTTTTTTTAGTTGGGCTATTGAATCCGTTGATTTTTTTAAGGTAACAGCATAATTGTGGTCATAATTATGCACAACATATTCAGTGGAAAACCCTGCCTGGCAGCAACTGAAAATGAGTACAAAAAAGAGGGACAAACCAAACTTAAGTTTCATCCCTCCAAAATACAAAAAGCGTTCACATTAAAGGAACGCTTTTAATTAAATACCCAATAATGGGAAAGGAAGATTAATCTTCATCAGGATTTTTTTTCACATCACCATCATCCCCTTCAGTGGCCGATAGATTTTGATACAAAGCGTCAGTATCTGCTACGTTATCTTTGTCGCACGAAATAAAGGACAGATTGGAAATTACAAGAACGAGTAATAAAGCTATTTTTTTCATGTTTTCTATTGTTAAAAATTAGACATAGGTGTTGCTGTTCGGACTGGTCCAAATATTTTTCAGCAACACATTAAGTGTGTTGGAGTACTCCTTTTTTTAGGTTGGGAAGTGGAAAACATCTGCAGAAGCTAGGAGCTACTTCCCAATGGCTATTTGCTTACTGCAACTGTTTTCCTTTAATGTAATCGGTATGCTATCATGAGTACATAATCAATTACAAGGCAAAGGAATGGGGTTTGGTTAAGAAGGACTGGAAACCCCATGGAAAAGAAATTCCAGCAGTTTTTTTCCATGGAATTTCCAAATTTGTAGTAGTTTTAGAGGGTATTGGTAATAGTAGCTATGTCTAAAAAATTAATAACACTTGTTTTTGAAAAAGCTGAAAGAGAAATCGGGTCTTCAGTAAAAACGAGAATGGCACAATATCTTGCCGATACTCTTTTAGATGATTACAAATATCCCATCAACGAAAGAACGCTTCGGGATTATTATACAGCTTATGTAGAAAAAGAAGAGGCGAATAATGAGGAGCTGAAACCTCAGTTAATTATGTGTTTCTGCAATTATTTGGGTTATGACAATTATGCGAGCTTTGTAACTGAACACCCTTCTGAGAAAAAAGAGCTTCCTTTAAAAAGAGTTGGTGAAGTGGGGGCAGACTCAAAAAATAAGAATCGTATTATCCTATTTTCTTCTGCATTAGCCCTTACGGGTTTATCGTATTTTGGATTTGTTAAGGAAGAGGAGAACTGTATGGTCTGGAAAGAAAATCATTATGAAAGAACAGTTTGTACTGGAGCGCCTTTGGAAAGACCCTATGAGAATCTGATCCTACAGAAGTTTAGAAAAATTGAACACTTTGATTCCCTGGTAGAAAGAATGGCTAAGGGAAAGGAGCTGTGGTATGATAAATCCAATGGGAAAGTAGAATTTTTCACCTATCATGGGCGTAGCCCTGAAAACAACAAGCCATTAAAAAGTGTGACAGATTATATATATCAAACTTATGTTTTGGATAAAAAGAAAGATTCGGAACAGATTGGGCTCACTGATTAGCTAGTAAAAATTACTTTTCGCGAGGTCTATTCATAAAGCCAATAAGAAACTCCCCCGTGATGGGAACAGGCACCTCTTCCTGTTGCCTTAGAGGTTGTTCCATCGTTGCAAACGGCACCAATTCTAGTCTTTAGGTTGTTGGTTTTTATTTTATTTGAGGTTGTGATTGAGGGCCTATAGTTGTAATTACTTTTACGCTCTAAGTTATTTGGCCTATAATGACTTGGATTTTCCTGGATACGGCTGGAACTGCTTGAATTTTGAATTAATTCTGTGTTGTTGGTTTTCTTTTTAGGAGCAGATTCAGAATCACTATTTACATAGTTAACAAGAAGTATGATAGCAATTAAAATGCTGGTCTTGGGATAGGCACGAGCAATACCTATAACAATTCCAAGAAGTATTATGCCACCAACCAAAGTCATAATTGATAATTAGCGTGAAAAAGCATCAGCTCAAACTGAACTAATGCTTTTAAAGTTTTGAAAATATTCTTTTATTCATCAAAAAAGAAGTCGTGTATTTCTATAATATTACCCCTTTTAATTTGAATTAAATTTTTGGTTTCCTTCAAATAAATACCAAGGGATTTTTCATTGTAAATAAATTTCATTTCTTCATTGTAATCGGTAGTTACATACATGTCACCAGAGAGTTCATAAAATGGTATTGTAGTTTTGCTTTTTACTTTTATTCCTTTATTTACTATTTTCCCATTGGTTAGTTGCTCTTTAACAAATCTGTCATTTTTTTCCCCTGAGGCAACTTTGGTATAGGAGGTCATCATTTTGATCCATTCTTTGGAATCTATTAAAAACCAGCGAACTTTATCAAAGTCGATACCGAATTCATTTATCCAACCATAGCTGGTAAAGCCAAGTAGAATTTGTTTTTTTCCATCCAACTCTGGTTTGTCCTGAGGTACAAATTCCTGAATTTTAAAGGAGATTACGGATGTTTCGGACATGTCCTTTAATTTTTTGCCATTAAAATCAAGGGTTTGTAAGGAAAAATTGATCAATTCCGGGTTGTTGGACAAGATCCATTCGGTTGCAGTTAACTCTGCGCGTTCTTTCATCTGCTCCACTGCCGCAATTCCTGCGCCAATAGCCAACAAAGCCCCTGCTCCTGCAGCTATTGCTGCACCATTATCTTGGGCCTGTGTATTCTTTGGGACTAAAAATGTAATAATCAATAAGGTAAGTAAGGTAATTTTCTTCATAATTTGTTTTTCTGAAATTGCTTTGTAAATAATCTCGTTAATTAATAGGTAATCAACAGCCAATTTAATTTTAATAAACCGTGGGCCAATGCGGAAAACCGCAATAGCATGCAGTAATTCTGCATTAGTTTTGAACCGGGCGATATTGCCCAACACGAAATCAATATTTAATCTAAAGTACTTTTATGAAAATTAAGTCAATAGTCGTATTATCCTCAATGCTCATAATATTGGGGAGTTGTAGCAAGGAATCTACATCTGATGAATTTGAACAAGCCAATGGCAAAGTAGCCGAAAAATTAATTACTCGGATGGATATGATATCTGTTCAAGATTCAGAGGATAACGCGTCCTTATTTATTAATTATGATTCAAAAAACAGGGTAAGCAGTTTTACCGACGGTTACGATTCCAACATTCTTGTCTACGAGAATGACGAGCTGTCCACAATTTCAGGAGGAAGTGAACCACTGCAAACCAGTGAATTTTATAATATGCCTTATGATATTTTTCAATTTGGAGAGGTTGTAGAATACGATTCTAACAAGAACCCTTCTGTTATAAGGTTACTTGAAGAAGATTATGAAGGTAGTATACAAGAATTTAAGGTAGATATATCTTACGACCCAACACCTAACCCTTTTTTCTACACCCTAAAAGCAGCTGGTGTTATTGCTGTATTGGATAAGGTCCAATTCAATATAGGTTTGTCTTCTCAATCACCAGACCTCATTCAAGCTAGAAAATTGTTACCATTGAACAACATCAAAAAAATAGTGGTTACAGATGTTGAGCGTGGATCAATTACATTTCAGTTGGTAGCGGATTATGTTTATGATGAGGATGATTACCCGATTTCCGCAACCTTCACAGCTATTTCCGAAAATGATGGTACTAGCATTTTCTTAAAAAATTATGAGTATAAATAATAGAATTATAGACATGAGGTAAAAGGGAGTATCTCAATACTGCGAATTCCTTTAAAAGCTTTATTATCCCAATTAAAGATACCCCCTAAAGGGTATCTTTTTTGTATTATAGGTTGATAAGTAAAATGAATTAACCATTATTCACCCCATTAAGGCCTCTTCTATTTTTCGTCAAAAAACCACCAATTAAAATGGTTTATCCACCATAAATATCTTAAAAAGCAATTTTTAAAGAACTATCTCATAAAATTTGTATAATAGAAAATATCCAGGTGGAAACAGTTATTTTTGACAAGAGTAATTTAATACTATTCTACCCAGTCATCCCTTCAATAAAGACTTGGACAAACTCCTTCATTTTGGACAGGATTCGTTCGCCTATTTCCCTTGCTTTTAAAATACTTGGCCTATTGTCCAAACATTTAAAAACGTCATCCTTAATGGGTTCCTGACCGCTATAAATATAGGTATCGATGAGTGATTTAAACTGTGCTTTGTCCAAGTGTTCCTCTTCGCAAATCTTGCCCAGTGCAAGTACTTTTTGTTCCTGCCAATAGGTTTCAAACTCTTCCTGAATGTTATCAACATCATCAATCTTTGGTAGGTTTTCCTCAATGAATTTTTCAATAAGTTCGCGCTTACTACGCAGCATGATGTCGCCACCTAACAAATCAATAATAGCCTTTTTCTGTGTTTTTGCAGCCGTAGTATTTGTGTCCTTCAATTTGGCCAACAGTTTTAGAATATAGGCGACATTGACTCTATCACGGTGGATGAGTTCTAATTCGAAATCTATATCATCCAGAATAGATGTTTTTTCTTTTGCTGTATCCCGTTTTACTTTTTCATATAGATCAAGGTACTTGCTTTTGTAATCTTCAAATTCTTGCTCCCCTATCGGTAGATCGTCCCAATCAAAATCAGTGTAGGATTGCAAAACGTTCATATTCCTCATAAGCTTTCTAAAGGCCTGCACAAATGCTGCTTCGTCTTCCTCGCTTTTCAAATCGTCAACACTCAGGAAGGTTGGTGCAATTTCCCTTAGATTTTTTAATGCTTCATCAAATTTTTCGGCAATGGCCTCATAATCCGGCATGGTAACTACTTCTATAGCATCCTTGTTCGAAAACAAGGTGATGGCATCATCCGTCGCATTTTTAAGGTTGCGGAAGCACAATATATTTCCTTGCGACTTCTGCTCCCCTAAAATTCTATTGGTACGTGAGAAGGCCTGTATTAAACCGTGCTGTTTTAGATTCTTATCTACATATAAGGTGTTTACCTTTTTGGCATCAAAACCGGTAAGCATCATGTTCACCACCAAAACAATATCCAATCTATCCTTTTCGTCATTAAAGGTTTCTTTCTCCCGTTCCTTTAGCCTCTTACTAATATCCTTAAAGTAGTTTTCAAACTGCTGACTGTCCTTTGTAGTAAAGCTGGTGTTGTACATTTTGTTGTAATTCCCGATATATCCTTCCAGTTTATCCCGCGTATGGCTGGCCCTGTACGACAGTTTGGGTTCTGCAGCTGCAAGCATTTCATCCCCTGGTAAAAAATCTTGGGCATCATCATTTTCCTCATTGGCTCCATAGGTAAATATGGTGGCAATCCGTAGATCGTGCTCTCCAGCTTCCTTTTTTTGTTGGAAGAGGTCGTAATACTTAATAACGTTATCTATTCCGCTGACAGCAAATAGGGCAGAGTAATCCTTATTAAATGTTTTTTGGTTGTGGTGCGCAATAATGTAATCTACAATTTTGGTCAAACGCTTAGTGGAATCCAGCACCTCCTTTTTATCGATATCCTCTACTTCAATATCAACAAATGTTTGACTCTTGTTTTTGTATTTTCCGACATACTCAATACCAAATCGCAATACATTTTCATCCCTTATAGCATCTGTGATTACGTATTTATGCAAACAGGAACCAAATAGATCTTTTGTAGTGCGTTTACCCAAATCGTTTTTGGAAGCATTATCCGCAAAAATAGGGGTGCCGGTAAAGCCAAACAACTGACTTTTTGCAAAGAACTCGGTTATCCTGGCATGGGTATCGCCAAACTGACTGCGGTGACATTCATCAAAAATAAACACAAAACGTTCGTTTTTTAAATGTTCCAACTTGGTTCCGTGGTGGCCGGTTATAGCGTTGTTAAGTTTTTGAATGGTGGTGATGATCAAGTCCGAGTCTTTCCGTACGCCCTTTTTGTCCTTGAATTTCCCTAGAAACTGTTTTACCAAACTACTGGTGTTATCCGTAGAATCTACACTGCCATCCTTAAAGGCATTGAACTCCTTCATGGTCTGGTAATCCAAGTCTTTACGGTCTACCACAAAAACCACTTTATAGACCTCAGGAACATCCATTAGAATCTGACTTGCCTTGAATGAAGTTAAAGTTTTTCCAGATCCGGTAGTGTGCCAGATGTAAGCATTGTCTGTACTTGTTTTTACCTGGTTGATAATGGCTTCCGTAGCGAAGTATTGGTAAGGACGAAGCACCATCATGTTTTTGTAGGTTTCGTTCATTACCACATATTGGGCAATCATTTTGCCCAGATGATTGGGGTTTAGAAAATCGGAAGTAAAATGGGGAAGCTCGGTAATGTTTCTATTGTTTTTATCGGCCCAATAGAAGGTTTGCTTTACCGACTGTAATTTGTTATTGGCCAAATATTTGGTATTTGCCCCATTGCTAATAACAAACAACTGCACATATTGAAACAGACCATGATTGCTCCAGAACGAATGTAGTTGATAGCGATTTATTTGGTTGAATGCTTCCTTAATTTCCAGCCCTCTACGTTTTAGTTCTATTTGGACCAGCGGCAGGCCATTGACCAATAGCGTAACATCGTACCTATTTTTGAAAGAACCGTCCTGCGTAACTTGATTGGTGACCTGGAACAGGTTGTTGTTCCAGTTCTCCGAATCAAAAAAGCGCACATAACACACCTCGCCATTCTCTTGGGTAAAGCTAAAACGATCTCTCAGGGTTTTGGCTTTTTCAAATACATTGCCTTTGGCCAAATGGTTCAGAATGGCATCAAACTCCTTATCGTTATAATTAGTTTTATTAAAGGTTTCAAGTTGCGATTTCAGATTGTTCACCAGTGCTTCACCATCCAGTACATTTACAAAAGTATACCCCAGGCCAACCAATTGTTGGATTAAGTTGTATTCTAAAAGAGCTTCAGGTTGTTTGGTCATAGCTAATTTTCAATTAATAGATTAGTTATGACTTTTACCATCATATCCTTATCACTTGGATGGCTTTCGGCGATCATCAATGTTAATGCTACCAATGTATTATCGCTTATGCATTTAAAACCTTGTTTGTTAATAAGCAGTTTGTTTCGTTCCAGGAACCAAACAAATAAGAATGCGGCTATTCTTTTATTGCCATCGGTAAAGGAATGGTTCTTAACTACAAAATAGAGTAAATGTGCAGCTTTTTCTTCTAAAGAAGGATATAGGTCTTTTCCATCAAATGTTTGATAAATATTGGCTAGCGACCCTTTAAAGGAGTCATCTTTTTCTTTCCCAAACAATCCTTTAAAATGAGTTTGTTTTCCTAATTGGTCAATGGCTTTTCTTGCTTCATCGTAATTAATTTTGAAAACTTCTTTTTGCTTTGATTTAGGGATTTCTAAGCGCTGGTGGTCGTAATCATCAAGTATATCCAGTGCCTTGCTGTATTGACTTATAACATGTATTAATCCTTGGGTTTCATTGGTGTCCAAGGTATAATCTGTTAGTACCCTTTCTTGTAGGGCCACTACTTTTTTAAGTGCTTCCAGGTGATGGGTTTTTTGCTGAAGACGTTTTTCATTTATGGCATACCCCTGTACCAAATAGTTTTTTAAGACCTGGTTGGCCCATATCCTGAATTGTGTTCCTCTTTTCGATTTAACCCTGTAACCAACAGATATAATTACATCTAGGTTGTAACTTTTTATTCTATATTTTTTACCATCTGAAGCAGTTGTCAAGGATTCCTTGACAACTGAATCGGCATCCAACTCCCCCTCTTTAAAACAGTTATTAATATGTAAGCTAATATTTTGTTTGGTTTGCTCAAATAATTCGCATAATTGGCTTTGGGTTAACCACATTGTTTCACCATCAAACTGAACCTGAACTTCAATTTGGTTGCCTATTGCCTCATATATGATAATCTCTTGCATACCTTTTAATTTGACACTATTGCTAAAGTAGTACCCTTTTTGAAATTAACGTTTTTATCTGCTGCTGCTGCAGTACTTTTTTAAAGGTTTACTTTATTTAAGCTCTGAAAGTGGTCTTTCGCAAACTCTGGATATTTCAACCAATTTTTCAACGGTAAAAGTAACAAGTTCACTTCTCAGGTTTTTATCAAATAATTTAGCCCTTTCCTCTGAATTGCCAAACCAGAGTATTATTTTATGAAAAGGCCATGAAGGAGTACTTCTAAAGCCTGTTTCAAATAAGCTAACACTTTTTAAGATACTTTCCTTGATACTTCTGTGTATCTCTGAATTATGAGCAACAACCCCATATGCTGTATTGGTCAAAGGAATTAGAGGGGTACCCTGCAACTGTATAAAGGTTTTGGGAGGCCAATTTTTGTGGGAAATATATAGACCAGTCCACCGTTCTCTTAGATCTTCGCTTACTTCTATGGTCCAGTCCTTTTCTTCTTTATTTAAAAATATTTCTAATTGATGTTTTATTTCGTTTAAAAAAATCAATCCATATTCTAATTCAACGGATTCTATATTACTGCTAATGGTCTTTGCTGCATTATAATTATTGATAATAATTTCTTTAATTTCTTTTTCCATTTTAGCGTCTGAAAGTTGATTGGTTAGTTTTTTAAGCAAAATAATATACTGTTTAATAGTCTCCCTTAATATAGGTTGGTCAGAAGCTTCTTTGGAACATGCTTCTAACCAATCAATGATAGTTGTATGATATGATATACATCTATAATCTACATCAATCTTTAAGTTATCTTTACTATCATCAGAGGCGTCATCACCATACAGGGTAAGGTAATACACCTTATTTCTTGTCTTATTATGGTTGGCATATCGCTTTAGTTGATTTGGCTGATCACTTGCATAAATTTTATTCTCAATGCAAATAGTATTTTCGGAAGCATCCTTAATATAAATATCAACTCTACCTCCGGTTTTGTCATCGTGATTATTTAATCCAATGTGGTATTCTAGAATCACCTTTGATGAATCAGCATCTAAAGTTTCATCATCAATTTGATTTAAAAACAATTGAAGAAAGGAGGCACCGAAATTATGCGATCCATTAGGATTTAGCAATTCCCCAAGAAAGGCGGAATGGGTGTCGTTTTCTTTACTTTCCATTTTTAGGATAGAAAACAGATTGAAGGTTTCCCCTTTTAGGACGGCTATTTCCTGTTGATGGTCCAGAATTAAATTCGCACTATCCAGTATTTTATTTACACTAAAAATAGCTTCTGTTGTCTGTGTCATTTATCTTCTTTGGAATAAGGTTAATTCTATATTGGCCGGTGTTAGGTTTTGAACGGACGAATCTAGTTTTGCCAACTCTCTAGAGAAATTGATAACCTTTAAATAATGTGTTTCATCTTTAAAGCGCGTCCAAGGTTCTATTTGGAGAGGGGCCAATGTATTGTTTTCGTCATTTTTGTTCAATTTTTGTTGAATAATCCTGTCCACAGGAAAATGAGGTGGTTCAGGAATGTTTCCCAAGCACCATTGGTATTTTAAATAGAGGTTGAGCATTTTTTGGGCTATACCAAAGTTGATTTCCCCTCCATTAAATATTTCAGAAAAATTCCTGCTATTATCTCTAACAGCTTTAATGTTTTCAATATGCTGATCATCAGAAACGTTTCCTTTTTTATATTGATTCAACATATTGTTGATAAGACCAGAGGTCATGTTCTTAAAATATCCTTTTGTTACTTCAGAAGCATTCTCAGTATAGGCATATGCTCTTTGAAAAGAGGCCCCATAAGTGAGCATCCATATTTCGTTATCAATAAAGGTGTCTTTCATATTTTTTTAGCATAATTAATTAGTGCTTCTGGTTGCTGGTTCATTTAATTATAGTGTCTGGACTTTTTGGTGTGAATACAAGGTTGTTTGTTTGCTCTTTTAGTGGTTTGGTATGTTTATTAGTCCGTAGAATCCTATCAGGTATATTTTCGCCAAATGCCTTACAGCCACCTCCAATTTCATTAAAATGCATACAATTAAAACAAATTAAATCTATAGTTGAGGTCATGTTATTATTGTTTTCCTATTCGTCATTGCGAGTGAGTCATGAACGAAGCAATCTTTTTGATCGTGTCCCTAACCAACAGATTGCTGTGCTTCACTGCGTTTCTCTCTCTAAGTCTACACAAACATCTGCTGCAACAGCACATTCTTTAAAGGTTTACGTGAATTTGTTAATTACCTAAAATATAGATTAACTTACTAGCGCTGACATCATTGTAATTTTCCAAATAATGAATGAGTGCTTCTGCCTGTGTTGACGATATATTAGACCCAAAACCTTCTCTGTTATCTGTTAGTAATGAAATATAATTTGCTCTTGTAAGATTAACCGAACTCGCAGTTGTCCCAATTTTTTTTGCTACGTCTTTTTCTATGTTTTTATAATCTTCAGTTTTGTAACGTTTTACAAATTCAGTGATAACTAACAAGCAATCTTCTTTAGTCCATTTATGTCTTGCTGCCATAATTTTAATCTTTATACAAACATCTGCTGCAACAGCCCCTTTTTAAAGATTTGCGTTTTTTCTATTTGTCGACTAACACCTTCTATTTTAGCATCCATTGCTGATAAGAAATTAGCTATTTTTTGTTGTTCTTTAAGAGACGGGATTTTTATTTTAATTGCCTTAAACGAAGGCATATCAAGATTCCTTCTGACAACGCTTGCACCCTGCTCAGAAGCCTGAGCATATTCATACATCATCCTATTTGTTTGGAGGAAATCTTTAAAAAAGAGAACACTAGCAACTTCATTTTTAAAATCAAATATTTTGTATGAGGGTGAAACGATACCTACTTCAAACTTGATATTAATATTTATGTTCCCTAGCCATAAGTTTTGTGGACTAAAAACTAGTTGATTCATTCTTAATATCTTATACCCAGTATTATCAGTACTTGCAATATCTCTAGTAAAATATTCACTTTGCAAATAGACATTATTTTTTGTTGAGGAAAGAATTGGATATTGATTCGATCTGGTCGTTTTATCCACCACTTCTTGAATTGTATTCCCCAATCGTTTCTCCTCCCAATCTGGATATGGATTTCCGTTTTCGTCTTTGAATCGCAGTTTACCAGAAAAGAGCTGTTGCATTACCCCTTTTTTGTATAACTCTTGTAACTCTTTTTTCTTAGTGAGCTGCTGAATTTTTTCATCTACCGCGGATAAAAAGGCAGCTATTTTTTGTTGTTCAGGAAGCGTGGGAAAATGAGTGAAATACTCACCTAATTCTTCTCGATTTATTTTTGGCATACCCGTTCTCGCGGAAACTGAATTAGCAAATTTTGTAAACCTATCCCCTAATATTACATGAATTAGAAAATTTGATGTAATCGTATCTTTGGGAACCAAAGGATACATATCTGCACTGCACAACCCTCTAAATGTTGTGATAAAGGCTTTTTTGAGGTATGGACGTATTTTGGAATAAACAACAATGCCTGGTTCAAATAGAAATTTCCCACTTATTGCAGCTTGTTCTACTGCGGTTTCAACAGCAATAATTCTTCCTGTGCCACTCTCTATATGATTAGGGGCAATTAAAGGTAACGAAGAAAATTCTTTTAATTTAGGGTCTATTTGCCCATTGCTAATCTTTACCTCGTCTAAAAGTCGAATTCGAAACCATTTTCCATCAAATTCATTGAATCTTAATCCGGGAACGAATTGTTTACGGGTTGCTATGTGTGTTGTTAAATTGTCCATTTACTAAAATGGTGTTTCTATACCCAATTGCGCACAGAACTTCGCAATAGTGGCATCGGTGGCATCCATGTCTTTTTCCAAGGCTTTTAATTCGTTGGATACGGATGCCAAATCTACAGTCTCTTCTTCTTCAAAAGTATCTACATACCTTGGAATATTGAGGTTGTAGTCGTTTTCTTTTACTTCTTTTAAGGGGGCTACATGGCTGTATTTTTCTACTTCGGCTTCCTTAAAATCTCCGTTCGAATACAGCTTGTAAGTATCAATTATCTTGGCAATGTCTTCTTCGCGCAGCATGTTCTGAGTCTTTACCTTTTCAAAGTGTTGGCTGGCATCTATAAATAAAATATCATCTGGATTAGTCCTTTTTTTCTTGAGCACCAAAATACAGGTGGGGATACTGGTGCCGTAAAAGATGTTAGCAGGTAGGCCAATAACAGCATCCAGGTAATTGCGGTCTTTGATAAGGTATTTTCGAATGTGCCCTTCGGCAGCGCCCCTGAACAAAACCCCATGTGGTAGTACTACGGCCATAGTCCCATTATCATCCAACTGGTGTACCATGTGTTGTACAAAGGCAAAGTCGGCCTTGGAGCTCGGAGCCAGTTTGCCGTAAGCAGCAAAACGGTCGTCGCTCATAAAAAGTGGGCTTGCGCTCCATTTGGCAGAAAATGGCGGATTGGCCACAATGGCCTCGAAACGTTGGTCAATGTGTTGTGGTCGCTCTAGGGTGTCTTCATTTTTAATGTCGAACCGTTTGTAATGTACATCGTGCATAATCATATTCATTCTACACAAGTTGTAGGTGGTGGGGTTCATTTCCTGGCCATAGAACGCACTTACTTCTTCCACCTGTTTGGCTACCCGCAACAACAAAGAACCTGATCCGCAGGTGGGGTCATAAACAGATTTAAGTTTGTCTTTGCCAAGGGTTACCAATTGTGCCAACACATTGGATACTTGTTGTGGGGTGTAAAACTCTCCTGCTTTTTTTCCTGCGCCACTGGCAAATTGCCCAATTAGATATTCGTAAGCATCGCCCAAGACATCACTTTCTGTATTTTCCAGATCAAAATCTATTTCATCCAGATGGGTAAGGACTTTTACGATAAGCTCGTTTTTGTCGTTTTCAGATTTACCAAGCTTGGAACTGGTCAAATCAAGATCTTCGAACAGGTTGCCAAAGTCATCTTCGCTATCGGTTCCCATGGTACTTTGCTCAATGTGATTCAGTACCTTGGCAAGGTCTCCCAAAATAAATTGGTGCTTTCCACCCGCGTTTCCTCTTCGTGCGAGTTCGCTAAACAATTCTGATGGTAATAGGAAATACCCCAGTTTATCTAGGGCGGCATCTTTAATGGCCTCCATGAATGCAGCCTCTTGCGCATGGCCTTCTACTTCCTGAAAGGTGATTCCGTCTGGCTTTAGTATGCGGTTGGCATACAAATCCATTTTGGTACTGAGGTACTTATAGAAAATGAAACCTAGAATATAGTCCCTAAAATCGTCAGCATCCATCTTACCGCGAAGGGTATTAGCTATGTTCCAGAGTTGTTGTTCCAGTTGTGCTTTTTGTTCTGTCATTAATTAGGTTCTCTAATTTATTTTGGTTTTAAAGATATCCATTTTGAATACAAATCTTGGCAAATTGAAAGGTAATAAGGGGAAATTTTTTGAGTTGGAATGGTGGTTTTCCACAGTTGTATATTTACAAACAACTATTTTTTGAATTACAAATGCTTTTCGCACAATCCTAGCCCTAATTTTTCTATCTTTTGGCTTGGCTGTCCTTGGTCCAATTATACCAAAACTCATCGAACAATTCGTTGCCAGTCTTTTCAGTATCCAGGACATCGGCAATTTGTTCTAAATTGTAGTACTTAAAATCGGAGTTTGTTATTAAATCCTTGTCTTGTAAGGCTAGTTCATAATCTGGTCGTAATAGAACATATTGAATAATAGGTGGAGGATTGTTTAAATAGTAATCTTCAACTATTATTTTATACCTAGTTAGCTGATCACTATGGATAGATGAATACATTTTGTCTTCTATGATTAGGGCATACCTCTCGTTATTTACACTTAACTCAACCCATAGGTCAATATTCTTATGTTGCTTCCAAACTTTGATATTTGAAAATTTCTGGATAACTGTGTATTCTAACCCTAAAAGGTTACATACAATTTTACGAGAGTTTTCATAAACCTTTTTGTTCCCATTTTGGTGTATTTCATCTGCACAACGTATGGTCCATGACATAAAAAAGTCTATAGTTTCTTCAAATTTCATGGATTCAGAATCATCGATAAAAAAGCTGGGTAAGTTCATATTATGTTGTTTCGTTAAAATGAATTGGTTTATACGTCTATTTGGATTGAACTCAACAAATAAGGTTAAAGTTTCTAAAATGCCATTGTGGCTTTCCGCATAGGGATATTAAAAGTGATTTTATTTAATTTTATTAAAGAAGGAGATTTCTTCTTATCTAGCTTTTGTTCTCCCTCTTTATGATTAGACTGATCAGTAAAAAAAGCCCAACTACGACATCCACTATATTCCACAGCACGCGTCCCAATGCAATTTTAAAAAATGGTTGGAAAAGTAGGGCAAGTGCTGCAAATACAACTACGAGAGTCATATTGTTTTTCTTGTGTTCGTTATACGCTAAAATACCAAAGCCAACTAGTGCAGCAAATCTTACTAGTTCGTAATATCCGTAGGGCATATTAAGAAGACATAGAAAGAATGCAACGGCCAAGACGATCTTAATACTTTTTTCTAAATTGTTCATAGCGTTGTGGATTAATTTGCTAGAAAATAACTACTAGAATAGCTGCCATTTAGAGATTCTCTTCCAGCATAGTTAGAAACTCTTGATGCACTTACCGACGCTGTAACACGATATTCACCACTTTTCAGTATCAGTTTTTGGGATTCTCCAGAAGATATTATAATTCGTTTATTTTCCTTACCACTGTATCTAATGGTTAAAGTGTAGGGTGTGTCGTTTTTAATATTGATATCTGAACTTACATAATTAGCTACTCCTGACTGGTCGGAACTAGGAATTTCACCATAGGTTCCAGCAAAAATTTCATTTACTTCCAATTCTATAATTTTATCCTCAATCTGTTTGTTTTTTGGATGGTCTGGATACATGGCAACAAAATTTTTCCATGTCTTGGCATCATTGGCCTTTAGTGCTTCAGCATACAATTCGTTTTCCTTTTGTTCTAGAAGATCTTTTTGCCTTTTTTTGGCAGCTGAACGATATTCGGGCAAGCGATTGCTATCCAAAAAATCCTGCAGTGTTTTCGGATTTTGGGTGGTTTCAATTACTTCTTTAATTCGGTTTTTCGCCTGATCTTTTATTTCGTTGGATTCATAATCTGTTATAAAGACAAGTAGACTATCTATATTGTTACTATTGATAATTTTATTAAGTACATAATGTTGTTGGGCACCCTCTTTTAACGAATAGGCATCTTCCACTTCATTATATGTTCCATAATTGTTGATGATAGAATCCAACAATACAATAGCATCTTCAAAATTTTTGTCTTCAATTTCCTTTTTAGCCTGATTTAAAAGACTAAGGATTGAATTTTTTTCAAGTGTGCGTGTTTCTTCAAGGCTAAATTCCTTTTTAGCTTCATATTTACAGGATTGCAAAGCTATAACAAGGAATAGGAAACTAAAGTATTGTGAAACTCTGTGTGCTGATATATGCTTCATAATAGAGAGAGGTTATTTTTAAAAGAATCAAGTTAATTGTTATCCATAGGATAGGGAGTAGGAATGATGGAGCATTTTTCCCAATTGCCCCGGACAACAGTTTAGAAATGTAAAAGCTGATGAACAGCATTGCTCCATAAACTAATATAAGTACAGATCCAGATGAAAAAATATTGAAAAATCCAGATTCATCACCTATTAAATAGGTTACATAATTCATGACAGAATCATGTGTCAGAAACAACAAAAAGATGATATTTAAATTTACAGCAAATAACATCAGATTGGATAAGTTTACAATATTATCTTCTTCAGGGTTTACTTGTTTGTACTTTTTGAGGACTATCTTATTCACAGCAAAAATTAGAACGATGTAATAGAACAAGGTAATAATTGTGGTATATAAAATTGGTTTCATAAGTTGTATTTTAGTTTAAGTTTAATTCCCAATACTTTAAGTCTGCAACCTCCACAGGTATGACACCTGGTGTAAAGTTTTTTCCAGTTACCTCCCATAAATAGTATTTTTTATTATTGATTATTTTAAAATGTGGCTTATCTAAAGGCAAGGCAATCCCAAGCAATGAGTGCTTGTATTTTTTACTCCCAAAAATGGCTACATCATGGCCCCTGGATTTCAAAAGTCCATATAGGAAAAGTGTTCTAGTGTCACAGTCACCTTTAAGGTTCATCAAGAACTCAGCGGGAGCTTTAATGCCGTGGCGAGTATATGGCTCGCAAGGTGTTTCACTTAGTAAGGCCCTAATCATTGGGTCTTGATATGAAAATGGATTGCAGCTTTTCTCAACAACCGCATAATAAGGAATGGATTGGACCATACTCACCATAACTTCTGCAAATTGTTGTGGACCTATGTTATTTGCAAGCTGTATGCTATCTAGTTTTTCCAACAAACGCACATAATCATCTTTTTTGGCCTTATTGTATAAATTACTCAACAACCTATTATAAGAAGTTTCGGTAGTAATGTTTGGCTGGGAATTTTTGAAAATTGTTGCGTTTTTTACCAAATCGCTATTTATAACCACATCTAATTCATAAGGAATGCTATCGTAATCTTTCCATTCCAAATGATGTGTATAATCAACAGATGTATTTTCGTTTTCTATTTCCTTGGTCTGGAAAACAGGTTTTACATTCTCCTTTATACGATCGCTTCGATATCTACCAAAATTGTTCATGAAATTTGTGGCTCCGTCTATAAATAAAATTAGTAATCCAAAACCTAACAGCCAATGAAAAATACGCCATGAAAAAACTTCTGCAGGAATAAGGCTTAAGAGCCAAAAGAACAAAACTATCCCCGCTACTATAAATAAGGATTTTCCAAAAATGCTGATGAGAACTACTAGTATGAAAATATAAAAAATGGCGGTAAAGAGCCAACCAATAAACTCCCAACAACCATTTGCTTCAAAACCGAGTGATTTATTTTTATAGGAAGTGTTTTTCCAAAGGTCTTTTCCTCTTTGTATTGAATTTCCAACATTTTTTGAAGATTTAATGTCTTCCAGAAAGTCAGCTTCAATGGTAATGTCGTCGTCTGAAATAGTTACATCAAATGCCTGGGGATAAACTTCAAAATTGTCACGCCAACTTAAGAATACTCCTTTCTGATTGGGAATAGCTTTAATGGTTATTTTATCCCCTGATCTGTAACTTTCTTGATTTGGCACTACTTCAATGCTGCCAGGGCCATGTGCTATGGTAATTACTTCAAATTGCACTTCGGTTTCAATACGCTCTTTTGCAATTTTAATTAGCCCGTAGACTTTAATTTCTACGGTAGAATTCAATTCACTGCCATTTTTAGTACTATTGAATCGTGGACCTATAATATTCTGATTGCCATCTACAAAAGAATCATCTACTATTATTTCATCATAGGAGACTCCAAAAGGCCTACTATAATCGCCATTTACAATCGTTGGAATTTTTTCCGGTAAGCTTAGTGTTGATACTTTATACTTATTTATTCCAGGAGGTATTTCTGGGGCAAGGTACTTTTGTTCTACCTCTAGCCTTACACTTGAAATACTATCGATCGAAAAATGTTCTGCATGAGTAAAATCCTGTGTTTTTTTTCCATAGGCCTTAAATTGAAGAATGCCTTCAACGTAATTGTAATCATCATATTTTATGATTTTTTCAATTACTTTCATCCAGAAGCCATTTTAAAAAATCATTTCTATTTTTAAGCTCCGGTTTCGATTTTAATCGAGTATTATATGGGGGGTCAATAAATTGGGAAGAGTAACTTAAATTTTTTTCCGGATATCGTTCCTGTAAAATGGCATTATAGGAATTAACTAACCTTGTGAAATGGGCATTTACAAGACTGGTCTCTATGGTTTTTTTGATTATATAATATTCTGATGAAATGCTAATTAATATTTTTAAAATCGCAGGAGTAATAAATATGAAAATCAAGAATAAACTAAGTGCCCAAGAGGAAATAACTAAGGGAACATTAATATCTGCATGTTCCTCTTTGTCAAAGTGAAAAAGGGTATTCAGGATTAAGATTTTTCGAATAAAAAAGTTGCTTTCTTCTTGTCTCCTTATAAAAGACCGTAATTCTCTATTTTTAAGGCGGTTATTATTCTCGATTTCATTTAGTATTAGCTCCTTGGAGCTTAAGCTTGACCTTTTCTCTCCTAGATCTTTAGCGTATTTTATATTGAGCTTTTTATTGAATTGTTGTATTTCAAGGCTTTTGAATGCCACAATTTCGTTTTCAACTGAATTTTCAAATAAGACATAACTGACTGGTTGAGCGACGAAAAACCCTAAGAAAATCAAAAACCCTATCCTGATAGTATATGAAATCAGGTTACCTCTCCAATTAGCACCTTTAGTAGGTAGGACATTGCGACTCAGAGTGTGTAATATGAATAGGTATAGAACAAAAACAAATAAGCCGCAATAAATTCCAATTATTATATCCGCAGAGGTAGATTCCAGAATTTGATGTACTCCATAAGCTAAACTTGCCGCGGAAAGAAGGCTAATAATAACAACTAAAACACCAACAATACTGAAGGTTCTGCGCAATGATTTTGAGCATTGGCCTAAAATATAAGGATCCTCTCCTGCAAACCACCAAAGTTTTTTATTATCAAGAATTTTATGCATTTGAAGAGTAGGTGATATATTCATCGGGATTCTCATCTATTTTTTTCTTCTCCCGTTCTTCGAATTTGGTTATGGCATGCTTGGTAATTCGCAGTTGCGCGTCATGAAATTCTTTTTGTTCCTCAATTAACTTTTCTGCTGCTAGATATCTTACTAGTTCACGTTGAATGCCCTCTTTATCTTCGTAATAATCCTCGTCAATATAGATTCCATTTTCAGCAAGTTCCAATTGCTTGTAATTATCCGATAAATAATCGTAGGGTGATTTAATTAGCATGAGTTTAAAAAAGATGGGGGTTAGCTCAATGGCAAGGAACAATAACGTAAGAAAAATTGAGACGGCCGGGTATTCCTCTTCTGCGATTGTAATTCTTTCAGCAAGTCCATCCAATCCGGAAACACTTTTTTTAATTTTTATTTTCTCATTTACAATCTGTTGATCAAGCCCCTCAATTTTATTTTCAACCAGCGCAATTTTTGGTTCATATATTTCCCTCTGTCTATCACGATCTTTTTGACGATCTTTCATTAGGATTTCTTTTCGCTTTGCGTCAGGTCCATAATTTGAACTGGAACCGGCGGGTCCTTCTTTTAATTCTGCTTGAAATTCTCTTTCAGACTCGGTATATTGGTCTTCAGCAATTTTAATGGTGTTCAGAAAATCTGTTTTTTCATCCACTAAGTTCTGTCGGATAGCTACATACTTATTGTCAATATTGTTTTCTTGTTCTGCTTTTAATTTTTCTTGTTTTATTTGTAAAGCAGTATCTATTTCTCCTTTTAGTATCCGTATCTCAAGCGGTTTGGATATTGAGATAGCAATGATGCACCCCATAATGATCCGTGGTAGGGCTGCTTTGAGTTCTCCCCAGGTAATTGCTTCAGTGCCATCTCCCTTACCGGTACTGGTAACTATAAATCGATCTATATTATAGATAATGAGTCCCCAAATTAAACCAAAGATTAAAGAGACAACAGCGGTTGAAATATCAGTAGTTTCAACAAATCCAGAAAGGTCTCCTGTTGTTGATATGTAAGCACTTAAAACGTCATCATATGATGGTTTGAAAATAGTATAAAATGCGTATCCACCAGAAAGTCCGGCCATTATTGCTGTGGCAACTACAATTCCTCCAAGGCAGAAATATTTAATTTGATCGCTGTAGGTTGCTTGACTTAAAATGTATGCATCACCTCCTGCAGCTTTCCAGAAAAGCTTCATGATGCGAGATGGTTTAGGTGGTTGGTAGGTTAGTTTTTGCATTTTTATTGGTTAATTAAGGATTTGTTAAGGTTTTTAATGTGGTGCTCTGTGATTTTAACCGGTAATGATGTGGCGTGGTGGCAAGATTACCTTTTTTAAAACCGATACCTGTTATTTGATTTATTGCTTCTCTTGATTTTATAATAGGCCTTTTAGGGCTCTGGTGATTTATTTTTCGATGATTTAATGATGGAGATGTTTTTTTTGCAAAACTTTTAGTGTGTGTAACTATTCTTTGATTTCCCACTGGTACATCAATTGTTTTTGATTGGAAAATACCAACAGCTCTAACAGGTATTGTATTTTGGTTTTCCAAGGGTGCCACCCTGATTAAAGTACCTTTGGAAATACGTTGATTATTTACATATAGAAAAAGGCAATTTTCTATTTCTACATATAGCGATCTTAGTTGATTTTGATTATTGGAAAATGGAGTTGCGTCAATAACCTTTAGACGGCATCTATAGAAGCTGATTAAATTCCAATTTTGAAATATTATTTTCAATGCTATATTTTTTAAGCTTACAGTTTGAAATGTTAAATCATGGTAATGATACTAAATTATAAGTACTCTTTATAAGAAGTTTATAATTAATTATTGTTGCTCTATATATTGTTAATTGGTAATATTATGGAGTATGAAATAAGTCAAAATATTTGAGAGTGTATTGCGGTTTTCCGCAATCTGAGATATTCTTTGATGAATTGTTCATATTCCGAGAAATATTGTAAAAATTGGAATCGTTATACTACGGAAAGTCGCAAGGGATATCCATATTTTTTAGTTTTGTTTGTGAAATATGGACATTGAATTTATATCGAGTAACTTTGATATTTTATAAGTAAAATTTTGAAAC